>ENA-ORUW01000649-ORUW01000649.1-human-gut-metagenome-genome-assembly--contig:-NODE-649-length-31570-cov-5.683230_pt1 | contig 31570 bp, 29 predicted proteins | sample MGYA00242088_ERZ509227 | MGnify/ENA primary metagenome ERZ509227 (study PRJEB26280, sample SAMEA2338816) | human gut metagenome | biome: human gut; feature: human-associated habitat; material: faeces... | reverse complement strand
AAGGCAACCTTATGTTTCCATGAAAGAATTGATGATGAATGTAGCACTGGGTTCTAAAGACGATGATACACTTACCTCATTGGCAAACCGTATCATACGTTTAAATAGCCAGATGAACAATTCTGAACGGAAGCAGTTTAAAGAAGTAGTGGGAGAAAGTGCGGAAAAAGTTGCAGAAAATCTGCTCAATGCCTTTGACGAAGATGTGATTACAGAAAAGGCTAAGGCAGATACAAAAACCGAAACACCATCGGATGAAGCACTGAAACAAGCACAAAAAGATTTAATTGCGCAGGCAGTAGCACCATTTATGAATCCTGATACACGTGATTTTATTGAAAATGTCCGCCGGTTTTGTAAATATTTATTATTTTATGTATTTTTAGGGGTTTAAAAATATTTTCAAATGTCGTATAATTGAAATATATAATATCGTATTTTTGTAAATATAGGATTTTAAACAATGCCAGTAATTGAAATTTTAGAAAAAAGAGTTCAATATCGCATCAAAAAATCTAAAGATGCAGTCTTTATGTTGTCTGATTTTTTAGATTTATCAGATAGAGATCAAATAATGCGTGCATTGAGAAAACTTATCCAAAAATCTCTTATAATAAAAGTTGGGCAGGGTGTTTATGTTAAAGCTGAAAAATCAATTATAAATGGTGATTTAATTCCAATAATAAATTTAACCGAAATTGGAATAACTGTAGCCAAAAAACTGAAAATAAAAACTATTCTAAATAAATACGAATTATGGTACAATGAAGGCAAAACAACACAAGTTCCAACGGGCTATGTTATACCTGTGCTTGGAAGAATTAATAGGAAAATAGGATTTAATGGTGTTTATATAAAGTATGAAACAGTCAGAAACAAAGACAAATATTATAGATATAATTAGGCAATATTCACTGGCAACAGGTATTCCAGAAACTTTTGTAGAGAAAGATATCTATGTTTTAAAAGTTCTGTCCGTTTTAGCTAATATTAATTATCCTGATATTACAATAGCATTTTCAGGTGGAACTTGCCTATCAAAAGCATACAACAAAATAAAAAGATTCTCTGAAGATCTTGATTTCTGCATTCAAACTTCTATACCGTTTTCTAGAAAAGATAAGAGTAATTTTAGGAAGTTTATTATTTCGACCTTAAACCAATGTGAAGATTTACACATTATAAACTCCCCTATTACAATAACAGATGAAAGTAGCTTTTTTAGTTTTGAAATTGAATATAATAAAAAATTTACAGCATTATCAAACTTAAGAAAAAATATAAAAATTGAGTTTAAATTTGAAAAATTGCATCTTTGTTGTAAAACTTGTGATATAAAATCTATGCTTAATCCTTACTTAAATGATAAAAGTGTAAGCATTAATTGTGTTAATATTGTAGAAATTATGGCAAATAAGTTTAGTGCATTATTATGGAGAAGTTATATCAAAGATAGGACAAAACCTATTTATTCAAAGGAAAACGATCCAACAATAATGAGACATTTATATGATATTTCAAATTTAAAAGACAATATATTAACCCCAGAATTTAAACTTTTGGTTAATGATATTTTTATGAAAGATAAAAATAGAGCGTACATTCAAAATGCTAATTTAATTGAAATTTTAAACATTATTTATAAAAAATTAAACTCTGATAAATTATTTAAAGAAGAATATTCACAATTTGTTGATACAATGTGCTACTCAAAAGAAAAGATCAAGTTTGAAGATGCAATAAAAGATTTTAAAGAAATATTGGATTATCTTTCTAACACTTAAAACCCAACAACATTCTGCAACTCTTTAGACTTTTTAAGTTTAACTTCATCCTGAAGCATTTTGGATAGTTCAGTTACTCCGGTTATGCACAAAAAGTCAGCTTTCTTTTTTACTATTGCAAAATCACCGGCAGTTAAACCTTTTATGTTCACGTTTGCATTTTTAATACCGAAGAAATGTTCAAATGCAGTATTAACCTGTTCTTTTGTCATAAAATCGAATTCTATTTTGAATGTAAACCGCCTTAAACTCGCTTCATCCAAAGTATCAAGAAGGTTTGTCGTACATACAAACGGATATTCGTGAGATTCCATCCATGTTAGCATTTCATTTACCTGTGAAACCTCCCAGTTTCTAACAGCATTATTTCTGTTCTGCAAAAAGCTATCTGCTTCATCAAAAATCAACATTGCTTTCTTTGATTTGGCTTCTGCAAAAGCATCTGCAATATTTTGTTCGGTTTCCCCGACATATTTTGAAATTAAATCACTTGCCCGTTTTAAGATAACTTCAACACCTAGTTCTTTTGCCAAATATCTTGCATACAAGCTTTTTCCAGTTCCAGGTTCGCCATAAAGGCATAGTGAAAAATTCAATTTTCCGCAAGCTTTAATTTTTGCCGTCAAATCTTTTATATCTAAATCTGTATTAACCAATTTGTCATCATAATCTTTCATTTCAAACTCTTTCTTCTTTTTTACATTTTTCTTTTTAGTAACGACTTTTGCAACATTCTCAACAAAAATTTCAAAATCATCCTGTATTCCATTAATCATTTTTGTCGTTTCTACAGCATTTGCAATCAACGATGGCGGAATGTCATAATTATTATTCATCTCTACAAGTTTTTTATTATCGACTTTAAATTTATTTTTTCTAATAACTCGTTTCCAAATATTCAACCTGATTTCATCGGTTAATTTTTCAAAAGGAATAGAATAAGTCATTCTACGCAAAAATGCAGGATCAACATCATAAATATTGTTAGTTGTCCAGAAAATCGGAACCGGAGTTTCTTCAATCAGAGTGTTCAAATATGCCTTTGATGCATTTCCGAATTCTGTAAAGCCTCTATTCATAACATCTTCAGCTTCATCAAAAAGGATACAGATTCTTTCGACTCGAGAAAGAACAGTTTGTTTTGAAGCCAAATCACTTAATCTATCTTTTCTTGTTGCCTCTTTATCCATAAATTCTGCTGATACCGCATACATATCTATTTTTGCTTTGTTTGCAATAACTTTTGCAAACTGTGTTTTTCCTGTCCCGACAGCACCGTAAAGCAGAATATTTATCCCTTTTGTATTATTTTCGATTGCCGAAGTCAGGATATTTAAAGTAATATTCCGTTCTTTGTTTAGATGGTCAAAATCTTTCCAACTCAGCTCAGACTTTTGATTTTTACCTAATAGAATATTCTTAACCTGTGTTTGCGTTTTGATTTCAGGATTTTCAAAGATTTCTAAAATTTTCATATTCAAAGATACTATATTATCATTAAATCCCTGTTTAATAAAAATCCCCTTTTTAATCATTCTTCTGCGAATTTGATTTACAGCCCATAGTTTTACACCTAAAATAGAAGTTCCCAAAAGCTCAAACACATTAAATGAACCAGTTATCAAAGAAATTATATCATTTATATAGGGAACAGTCGATTGTAATATATAGTATTGTAAAATTTCATGTTCTATTTTACTTAAACCATATAATTTTGAAACAAGCAAAATCTTATTTGCTAATTTTGAATTATTATTCTTAAAATTTTCAGACTTTTGAATTAAAACTTTCTTTAAATGTTGTTTAAACTTATACTCATTTTCATGAGTTATAATTGGTTTATTAAAGAATTTTGTAAATTCTTTTTTATGTATATTAAATACGTTATCTAATTTGTAATAAAAATCCTTAAATTTTCTATCAATTTCAATAAATTCAATAAGTGATATAAGGTAATTACACAACATATATTTTTCATACCGAGTTATTGAATAATATCCGTTTATATAATCTTGTTTTGTTTGCCATTCATCAAGCCATTTATTTTTATCCATATTCTTGTCCTTTTTTTATTAATTATAAGCAAGAACTATGTCATCTACGGACGTAATAATCAAGTCGTTTGAAACAAATATTAAATAATATTTTGTATATAATCTTTTATTAAAGTATAATTATAGTAAGAATATGGAACCAGTATCAGTAATTAGTAAAATTTCAATGTTTCTAATAAAGTTGCATTTAACTAAAGTCGCAACTAAATCTCTTGACGAAATTTGGAAATGTTTAAAAAATCCAGAATATGCAAAATACAAAAATTGTTTTAAGCCCCCATTCATTAATGCTTTTAAAAGTACATTAAATATTTTTAATGATAAAAACACATCACCTTATCCTATCTCTAAAGACCTTTATGTTAAGTTATCTGAACTTGATGATATCGCACTCGGAGTTATATTTCAAGATATAAATGTAGTTGATATACCATTTAATAATAATGATATTTACAACATTCTGACAGAAAAGTTAAAATTATATATTAAGTTTAATGGCTATGAACTAGATGAAAATTTTTATGATCTCTGGAAAAGCATATTTATAAAAGAATATGAACGTAGTTTTAAAATATTCTTTGCTTCAGATAATTCATTTTGTAAAGATGCAATCGTTGATATGTTTTCAATTTCATTAGAATCTTTTAATACTATAATACATAATCAAGAAATTATTAATCAAAATCTAAAAAATTCCACAAATGAAATAATAACTAATGTATCAAATGTTTCAAGCCAAATTCAATCATTACAAGCAACTTTATTATCTGGACAAATAAAAGAAATTGATGAAGATAATGAATTAAAGAAAATTCAACGGTTAATTGACGAATACAAATATGAAGATTGTATTGCATATATTGAATTGAATAAAGATGATAATTGGCAAAATAAATCGAATGAGTTTAAAGCGAAAATATATAATAAATTAGGAACATGTCATCAAAATCTTTCTAATAACTCAGATGCAAAAAAAGCTTATAAACTCTCAAATGAAATAAATCCTACATATGATAATCCCATATATAATCTTGCACACATAGCTTTGGATGAAAATGATATTGACTCTTATCTAAATTACCTAACTAAATTTAAAAACACAGATTCCGAATTGTATAACAAATTAATACTTTTGAAATATGTTTGTATAACTAATGAATTTGATATTGCTAAAAATTATTTAGAAACACATTTATCTAAAGCTGAAGACTATCTATTTTTAAAAGCACTTATAGATTTAAAAAATCCCAACGTTAATAACACTAAAAATGCCGAGCAAAATTTAAAAGAATATATTAGTAAAACATCTAATGTTATTGCAAAATATAATCTCGTAAATTGTCAGTTCACTAACTTATTTAATAAATCAAAAATGTATTTTGTTTTTGACATTAATACAGAAGGGATATTAAAAATTATTCCGAATACAAATAATACAAAATCAGAAGATGCAGGTTTACAATTATTAAAAGAATTAGAAGATACATTAGATGGGTTAAATAAAGAATATAAAAATTACAAATATCTAATTACTAGTACAAAAATAAAAATATTTTTAACAAAATATTTTTTAAATAACTTTCAACAAAATGAAGTTGATATAGAAGAAATTAATAAAATAATAACAGAACATAATAATCCAGACGAAACTATTCTTGTTGAAGTAATTTTATTAAATATATTATGCAATAAATATACAGAAGCTCATAATATATTTAATTTATTACAAGATGAAACTAAAAAAAATTGTAAAAATAACTTTATAATTATTTTATTTGGAGAACAAAAATATAAAGAAGTTTTAGAAGAATTAAAAGATGAAGATAACTCTTATGAAATTAATGAACAATTTAAAATTGTATCATTATATAAAATTAAAGGTTGGGAACAAACTGAAGAGTATATTAATAAACACATAGAAAAATATAGTGTTCAAATGCAATTTTTATGTACTTGGTTATTGCATGAAAATTACCGCTATGATAAAGAACTTGATTTATTGAAAAAAATTACCAATAAAATTATAAAAACTCCAACCAAATACAATAGCAATTTTGTATATAGAATTGCTCATAGCTTAGCCTTTTTTAATACTGATGAATCAATAAATAAACAAAGAGAAACATTAATTGAAAAGTATTGGACCAAAAATAAAAGTAAAGAAAATTTTGATATTGGAATGCTAAATACTATAGACCTTTTTAACAAAGGAATGTATTCAAAATGTTTAAGCAATCTGGAAATTTTAGAAAAATATGACCCTGAAAATGTCACAATCAAAAGTCTTTATGCACAAATAGATTCAATAAATTATAACTTGGATACTCTTATTGAAAATTATGAAAAATGTGTAAGAGAAGATTGTCTTTTGCCAATGATAGCAAAAGCATATATAGGAAAAAAAGAATACCAAAAAGCTGAGGATTTAATAAATTCATTAAAATATATGGAAAAATCTAAACTTCAATATTTTTATTTAAAAATAGAATTAGGAGTAGCAAAAAAAATAGAAGATGAATATATTATTGAAATTTTTGTTCAAGCTTTACAAGAATTTCCAGATGATTTACAGTTAAATCAGTGCTTATTTAATTTTTTATTAAAAAGCAATGTTGTAAACGATAAAACTCGAGAATTATTTCAAAAATGCTCACAAGTTATGAAAAACAATAACTTATTGTGGCAATTCGAAATAGATAAGGAAAAACCTCTTGAAAGTTTAACTAAAGCTCTTGAAACATTTGAACCACGTAAAAATTATCTTAAAAGAGAACAATTGTACGTTGATGGGTTAAATAATTATAATAATTTTAAATATCCATTAGCACTTATTTCCGAATTATTTGGAGTTAAATCTGGAATTTTATTTGCGAATTTTATAGAAAATATAGAACAAATAATTCCATTAACAAGACGCTCAAATGAAGAATATAAGGATGAAGTTGATAGGCTCAATAAAAATAAAAATATTATACTAAATGTTCCGTCCTTAATCTTATTAAAAGCATTAGATTTAGATGAAATTGTATTTAGTAATTTAAAAATTAAAATTACAGCACAAACTAAAAATCAAATAAATTTTATTTTAAATGATATAACTGGAGAAACTACAGAAAAATTAATTAGAGATAAAGATGGTAATCCTCATATTTCATATGTTAAAAACGAAGTTAACAAATATAAAGAATATTTAAAAACCTGTTTAGATACTCTTGAAACAGCGAATTTTAAATCTCAATCAAAAAAAGCTTTGGCATTAATTGAAGCTTCTGAAAAACTTGACTCCAATGAGTTGTTATACGATGCTATAGTTTCTGTTCAAAACAATTTTTCAATCTGTTCTTCTGATGAAGTAATGCATATACTAAGTAATGAATTTAAATTCCAAGATATTTCTATAATAAGTATAATAAATTTCCTTAAACAAAAAAATATTATTACAAATAAAAAAGAAGCTGAACTTAAATATAAACTTGTTGAATTCAATTGTAAATATATCCCCTTAACTGCAGAAGATATTTATTTTATTACAGATCTAAAACTTGGGAAATTAAATAAAATACTAAACTATCTGGACAAAGAATTTGATAAAGAGTCAGTCGTGGATGTTTTATCTGAATATATTTATCTTTTAAGTCAGGATAAAAATTTTTCCAATAGTAAAATTTATGAAATAATAGATTTGGTATTTCATAAATGTACTCAATTAACTGATGATATCCCTGTTGTAAGGCTGTTTATGGGCTATTTGATTCAGTATCATCATTTATTAAACAGCTTAGTACAGAAATATATTGCTTACAAGTTTTGGAATGCAGAACCGGATAAAAATTATATTGAATCTTATTATAAATTTATCATGCGTATACCTGCTAAAAAGAAATATGATAATAAACAAGAACATATTCAACAGATTAAACGAATAGTTTTTAATGCTCCTGTTCAGCTAAAGGAACGGTTAACGACTTATGCGGAGGCTTTAATTCTATTGGGAGAATTTAACAATATGTATCAAAGATGATTTAAGGTTATTTTCACTGGTAATACCCTGTTAATAGGTTTAGGGAATTACAGTGAAAAAGCTTAATATATATGTAATATAGTTTCAATATTTTTCAAATTTCACTGTAAATTTCTAAAAATACACTGTAAATTTGGTATTATCAGGGAAAATCTCTCAGAGCCTTTTGCTCAGTGGACTAGGATACCCGTTTTTTGTCTATAAACAGCTTATTAGTTATATACCTTACTAAAAGGAGTTTTTTTATTTGCATAAAACCGTCAATTAGCATTCTTGATATCTGCTGGAGGGAATGATGAAAGAGTATAAATCAAAATTCACAACAATGATGTTTGAAACATTTTTAGGACTTTGCGCAGCATGGTTTGTATATAATATTACCGGCAAATTTACTCATAGTTTTTTGTTTGCAGTTACAGGCGCAGTTGTTGTTCTGTTGTTTTTCTTTATTAAGATATTTTATACTGATTTCATTTCAATAGCGTTGACTGATGATAAAAAATTGGTGGTTAAGAGATTTAATAAAGTTATTAATATTTTTGATATTGAGCAGTATTATTGGTCCGAATATTCCAAAAATTGTAATACTAAAAATGCAGAGGATCAAGATATTTATTATGTAAGCAAGGAAACCGGAAAAGAAAATTATATTGATGCCTCTAATCTTAAAGGCGAAGATTACGAACAATTGCTAAAAGATTTAGGTGCAAAAAATACTAATGAGCCACCTATAAAAGTTGCAACAGTCAGAAAATAAGGAGGAATTAAAAATGGATATGATGCAGTATATTTTAATTGTAGGCGGAATAATCCTTTTAAGCTTTGTTTATCAGGGAGTTGGAATGTATATCCACTCACGTGCAAAGGAAAAATTTGAAAGCGAAAACCCTGATGCTTCAATTATGATAATAAAAGATTGCCCATGGCATTTGCTTGGATTTACCAATACTATTACTTGTTTAACTATAAATGGTGAACCGCAGACACAAATTGCAGAAGGTTTTGGTCAAAGGGGATATTATATTATGCCCGGAACAAATATTTTAGAATTACAGTATGAAACTCAAAGACCCGGGATTTTGCACAAATGGGTAAGAACAACATACGACCCTCAAAAAATTGAAGTAAATGTTGAACCTAAAAAGAAATACACTATTTCTTACGATAAAAATTCAGGCTTCGTGTTTACTGAAGTTACAAAGTAGAGATACGGGTATTAATAAACTGCCGGAAAAGTATTTCAAACAATAGTATCTCCGGTTAAATATAAAAAAGAAAATCGCCCAAGGTGAGCTTAGGCGAGAATTATAACAAATAGTTTAGTTTAAAAAGTCATTGTTAATCAGATTAAGGCCCCGACGGAAACCATCAGGGCTAAAATCTGATTAATTAAATTACTTAGCGTAAAGAACTGCTCTTGCGGCTGCTGATGCAGGTATAATTGTCTGATCAAACATTGCAATCGGGTAGATATCTGTCGGGTTGGAAACTGTACAAGCAGCAGTATCTTCTCCAGAATCTACAAGTGAGCCATTATCGCATGCTACAACTCTATTGGGAGCTTTTTGTCCATTTACATCAATCCATGCAAAACAATAGTGATCGCCTGAGTTCGTTTTTGTAGCGGCAGTACAATTTGATTGTTCGTTATCAAAAATAAATGTAATACCATCATTAAAGAATAACATCGAATACCCTGTTGTTATAGCTGCACCTGCTGTAAGCGGCGGCAATTTTTGTCCTGCTACTGCGAGAGTGCCATTTGCAGCATCTGCAGGGATTGCACCGGAATGCTTCTCAACAAAGCCCTTATAATCATCCTCGTCTCCTACAGAAATAATCTTGTATGTATCAGCTGCACCGTCAACTCCACCTTGGAAATCCTTTGTACCTGCAACTTTTACGACATTCATACGGTTCTTGAATAAAGCATAAATAGATTGAACACCGCCGACTTCCTCAGCATCATCTGCACCATCTGCAGATTCTGCAGTTGTGTTCGTACCTGCAACAGTCTGCGACAAGTCATAATCTTCAAGAGCAATATTCATAACAACAGCCTGAGACATTACTGACAATGCCTTTTTGTAAGCTGTTTTGTATTGTGCGCCTTGAGTTGAGTTAATCAAGGTCGGCATGGTCATTGCCGCAACAACCCCGATAATACCCAAAGTAATCAAAACTTCTGCGAGTGTAAACGCACTTTTACGGGCTTTCCCAAACATTTCTACGCGCGTAGCACCTTCAGCCAGCGTAAACGCTGCTTTTCCATCAGTTCTCTTTAACATGTAAATACCTCCATAATATAAGTTACATGTATATAATAACATATGGATATCAATTTGTCAATATTCTTGATATGTATTTCATTATTTAATGACCTTTGTATATAATAAACTTTTGATAAGGGGGCAAATTGGATAAACAGTTACTTGGAAAACAAATTAAACAATTGCGCATTGACCGCGGTTTATCACAAGAAAAGTTGTCTGAATTGATATACATTTCGCCCCGGCAGATGTGCCTTATTGAAAACGGAAATTCTTATCCCTCGCTTGATACATTTATCAGAATTGCAAAAGTCCTTGAAATCGATGTTAATGAGTTTTTCAGAATTAACTCACAGGAGCTTGACCCCTTTAGAGGAGCGATTATTGATATTATAAAGGCTCTGGATAAACGAAAGCTCCCGCTTGCAAGAGACATTTTAACAGCTGTAGAAAATAATTGACTGCAAAAAGATGGCAGTTATTTTTTTGCTTTTGTAGAAATTAAGCGGGCATTTGAATAATAAAAACTCTAAGATTAATAAAAATCTTAGAGTCTAAAGAAATTAATTATAATTTGTAACAAATTAAATAACTTATGATTTATTTATAGCATGAAGCATTAGAAAGTTCAAGTATTTTTTAATTAATTCAACACAAGCGGGCTTAAACTAAAGTTTCACGTTCGCTTAATGCCGTTTCTATTTCATCTATAATAAGTTTAACAGCAGAAATTCTATCATCAGCTTTTGTAATAGGGCGGCCGATTACAAGAAAATCAACTCCTGAAAGAATAGCTTTGCGCGGCGTATCAACCCTTACCTGGTCATCAACGCCAGCCCAGGTTGGACGCGTTGCAGGACATACGATTATAAAATCATCATCGATTTGTTTTCTGATTCTTTTTGCCTCGTCAGCGCTTGCAACAACCCCGTCAAGTCCGGAGTCTTTCGCAACTTGTGCAAGCTGAAGAACATAATCTTCTATATTTTTTGTTACGCATAATTCTTCGGTTAAAGTTCTTTGGCCAAAGCTTGAAAGGAGCGTAACCCCCAAAATTACGGGCGGTTCTTTTTCAAGGCGTTTTGCTGTAGCATTGACAGCTTTTACAGCCGAAGCAACCATTTTTGACCCGCCTTGAATATGGATATTGAAAACGTGGATATTATTTTTGACCAGATTGATACAGGCTTTTTGAACAGTATTCGGAATATCGTGGAATTTGCCGTCATAGTAGCATTTTGCACCCAGTTCCTCAATAAGGCGCACAGCTTCAAAACCGCAGTTAATTATCAAAGGAAGACCAATTTTAAAATAACCGACATAATCCTTTAATTCCAACACTAATTCTCTGACTTCCTCGAGTGTATCAACATCAAGAGCCAAGATAATTCTGTCTTTTGGGGACATAGGTTTAATCATATTATATACCACCTCACAATACCTTTCAGAAGTTTAGCATATAAACAGAATAAATCAATAGGCTATAAGAGGGACTTGCATACTAAATTCCATTAAATGCGGAACTCCCGCCACGCGAGGGCCGTCGAAGCATTACGGAAGATTTTATACAACCCAAAAACATAATGGATTGCCACGAAAATCAAAGATTTTGCCGCAATGGCGGCAGGTTGTTTGAAACTGCATATAAATCTTTTGTAAGGGGGAGGGTTAACGGAAAAGATGGCGCGGGCTATTTTAAGGTTCTGCAACTTTTGTGGTTACAGGTTCGAACTTTTTGGAGGTTGTGTTGAAGGTAAACATTTTGTATTCTTTGCCGTCTGTTGAAATTTTGACTGCATTGTTTTTATCGGTTCTGTAGATTTCGGTATTTCGCAAAATATTCAGACTAGATTTTGCAGGATGTCCGTAATTATTCAGGCCGGTTGAAATTATGGAAACATCAGGTGAAATTATTTTGATATAGTTTTCATCAACAACATTCTTTGCGCCATGGTGGCCGACTTTCAGAACTTCGACTTTCTTAGGGAGTTTAGCTGAAATTCTGTTAAAGGCTTCCACTCCGGCGTCGCCGGTAAATAAAATATCAAAATCTTTATAACTCAAAAGCGCCATAACAGAGCTTTCGTTATCATTTTCGAAATTTTTAACAAAAGTTCTGACCGTCAAGCCTGGTTCGGAATAAACAATCCCGTCATCAGGCGCAATTGCAAGGTCAAAATTGCGTTCCTCTGAAGCCTGATAAATTTTTAAGGCGGTTTTTGAAGTGTCGCTTGTTGAGTTTACATAAATTTTGCCGATATCCATCTTATTAATAAGGTCAGCTGCGCCGCCAGCGTGGTCTGTATCAAAATGCGTTACGATTAAAAATTCAAGGTTTTTCACACCTCTGTCTTTCAGGTATTTTCTTATGATTATTTCCGCTTGAGATTTTCCGCCTTTATAACCCGGTTTTGCTGTATCAATTATTATGTATTTTTCAGCCGGAGTTTTTATAAGAAAAGCATCCGCGTTTCCGACATCAAAACTTATCACTTCAAGTTTACAGTTTGGAAGGGTGATTGAAGTAAAAATTATGACGCTTATCATTCCAAACAAAATCGCAACATGGCGTTTTGTAAACCCTTCTTTAATCATCAATGTTGCGAAAAGGACAACTAAATAATAGACAAAAACCTGCAAAATCGACGGATGCGGAGTTTCAATCAGGGAATGCGGAAGTGTTGAAAAGAAATTTGAAATCCAAACAAGAATTGTCAGCATAAAATTAAGGACAAAATCAAAAACCTTACAAACAAAATCCGCAATCTGCGGTATTATTGCTAACACAGATGAAACAAATCCGCCAAAACTTATTACAGACAAAAACGGCATAATTGAAACGTTTGCGAAGAATGAATACAAACTTATTGTATTAAAATAGAACATTTGCAAAGGAATTACCCAGATTTGAGCAACCACCGGAATCAGAAGCGAGCCGGCAATAAATTCGCGGACTTTATTTCCTTTAAATTTCTCAAGAACAATATTAGCCGTGCAGATTATCCCGAAAGTTACCAGAAAAGAAAGCTGAAAGCCGACATCGTTCAGGTATGCCGGATTGTAAAGGAGCATTAACAGCGCAACAAAGGATAAAAGCGCCACACTGTGCGAATCTCTGTCGATTAATTTTCCAATCAAAACAAATAACAGCATTAGAGCCGCTCTGATTACAGATGGGCCAAGTCCTGTCATTAAAGTATAAAGAATTATCACTCCCATTCCGCTGATAACACGGGGTTTATATGGAACTTTCAAAAGCGACAGTATATAAAACCAAAATCCGAAAATAAATGCAACGTTCATTCCGGAAGCCGCAAGAATATGCAGCAAACCTGAATTAGTAAAGCTGTCTTTGATATAATCCGGCGGCGCAACAGCATCATCGCCGAAAACAATGCCGCCTAAAATTTCAAGGTTCGGACTTTTCAAATATTCTGAATGAACTTTGATTATGCGGTTTCTAATGTCATTGAGCGTCTGCATAAACCTCCATTTTGGCGGAATTTCAGATTTCAAATACTCGCAATCGGTTTTATCTGCATATACAAGTGTAAATGTATTAAAATTTCTCAAATATTTACCGTAATCAAATTGAGAAGGATTTCCGGCTTTGAAGGGAAGCCTTAGTTTTCCGTTAATTTTATAGACATTTCCAATATTGAACATTGAAAAGTCGCCTTCATCATCCTGAATACTTACAAGCGTTTTGGCATGAAAATCTTTTCCGTCAACGCTTTCAACCTCCAAGAAAAATTTTGTTTTATCTTTTGTGTTACTGTTTGGAATTGAAACAATGCGGCCGATGATTTCACCATTCAGCGGCGCAATTACGGAAAGTTCATCGGAATGTTTTATCCGCAGATTTGCATTGAAAAAGCCCAGATAAAATACAAATATCCAAAGAATTATAAACTTATACGAGATTTTATTTCTCCAGACCAAAATTGACAGAACAAAAGTAAGAATCGCACCCGCTATAATTTCGCAATTGTTAAAGTAAGCTGCAATTCCTGTGATGAAAGCAGCTGAAGTTAAAAACATTATTGTATTTTTCTTTAAAATTGCCGAATTGGCAAAGTCTCTTATCATTCCCTAATTCCAATGTTAAAAACAAAAAAGTTTCTACTTTTTCTTCTTTCTCGAAAAGAATCTTTTTTTCTCTTTCTTGTCTGAAGGAGCTTTTTTAGAAGACTTCACAGCAGAAGATTTAGACCCTTCAATACGTTTCAATTTAACTGAACTTCCCTGCGAAGGTTTTACCGTTCTTGCAACAGAGGTTCCTTTTTCGCTGAATACGCGTGTTGCTAAAGCCTGAATATAACGATTGTCAAGATGCGCATAGTCAAACAGAATGACGCCTTTAACATCCATTTTTCTTGTTTCATGAATTTCTCTGATTAAATCTTCTTCACTTCCGCCCATGAATGTTACAAAAAGCCCTGCAAACAAGTCTGTTTCAGGAGATTTTGCATTGATAACATTTGTGATAAGAGCGTTTAAGGTTTTCGCATTACAAGTCAAAAACAGAGGAGTAAAACCGTTAATATATCCTCTTGTACTCCAGGTTTTCCAATCCTGCTGCTTAGCATTCAGTGCGGCAAGCCTATCAGGGAAAATAACAGCACTTACATAAACTTTTTTTTCACGCCCTAAGGCTCCAATTTTTGCAACAAAGTTTGAGACTTTTTCCCGTCTGAATTCACACCATTTCATCCACAACGGGTCGCTTACAAGCATATCAAGAGGGTCTTTGCCATAAATAGTTTTAAACTCATTTCTAGCGTAATCCGTATACCCCCAGGCATTAATATCACTGAAAGAAACAGCTTGAGGATATCTTATATAATCTAGGTTTATTCCGTCAACTTTATAATTATCAACGATTTCAGTAATTAGAGTTTGCAAAAATTCCTGAACTTCAGGATTTGCAGGGTCAAGGAAAAAACCGTTATGCTCTGAAATAGATGGTGTCGGAGCATTTATATTGTAGTTTCTCTTTGTTTTATTTGCCCAATGCGGCTTTACTGCAAGAATGTTACCCGGGTTTGTTTCGGGACGCTGAATTCCAACATAAAAAGTTTCAAACCAAACATGAACTTTTATATTATTTTTATGAGCATATTTAACCCAAAGTTTTAAAGGGTCAATTCCTTCAAACTTTTCGTTCTGCTTCACAAATCCGTAGTTTGACATAGTTTTGCTGGGGAAAATTGTTCTTCCGTGGAAATAGGTTTCAATAAAAATATTATCAATGCCGGCCGCTTTAATTCTTTTTACGGCCTTTTCGATTGCCTCCTCATTTGTTTCTACCGGACGCACCCAAACACCTTTAAATTCCGTATGTTTATAAGGAACAACACTTTTTAAAGCAGTATTAGCAGATTCTATTGCAAGATGAGAATATCTTCTGATATTTTCAGTATCGTGTTCAGCTTTTTTAAGATAATTCATGGCTTCTCTTATAAAATAGTTCGGAACTTTAAAGTCATAGTCTACATTTTTCGATTTGTAGTAATCCACCATGGCTTTTGCTTCGTCTATTTTCTTTGAAGCCTCAAAAAGATAGCTTTCAGAAGTTGTATAAACATGAAGAATATTTGTGTTTGGTTCAAGATAAACCTTTGTGCCTACAGAAATATTTTTTACAATCCAGTTTTTAGCAGCCCCATGCCCGCTGATAACAAGTCCGTTTTGTGGAATAAATGAGTCAGCACCGCTTAACTCGGTCACAGTATTTCCTTCAACAATGGCTTCCGCGCCAAATTCATTTGTGCCTGTGCGCGGAGAATATCCATAGGTATAAACAACAAGCTGGTTTGCGCCGCGGGCGCCGGGAAGATAGCCTCCTGCTTTATTTGTAGACGCAGTCGGATTAAGAGAGTTAACAGTTTTTGAAGCTTCATTAAAAACAATCTCGCCTTTTTTAAGTTTATAAGCTTTGAAGTAAGGGAAATCATACATATTATCGACAACAGGAGGAAGGTTATCAAGACTGATATCCAGACTGTCAGCAGCATATGAAGCTCCGGCCGCTAAAATCAATGTTATAAAACATATTAATATTTTTTTTAATGTCATCACCTTACTCCCTGATAGAATGATAATACTCCGTTTGTTCATAATTCAAAGATTGAATTGAGTTTATTTTATCCCGTAAATCATTTGCTTCCGGATTTAATTTGTAGGAATTTTCATAAAATTCTTTTGATTTTTTTAAGTCTCCAAGTTTTTCATAAAGTACAGCAATTTTAAAATTTGTAATGTAGTTATCTTTATATCCGTTATTATACGCAGTCAAATAATATTTTAAAGCCTCATGATATCTTTCTCTTTTTATATTGTATTCTGCATAATAAAAATTTGTGTAAGGATTGTACTTGTCGAGGTTAAAAGCTTGTGAAAAGTTTTTCTTTGCAAAGCGGTCTTCTGCTCTTTCATCGTTAATTCTAGCCATCTGAGCATAAGCGTAATAGTCGCCTGGATAAATTTGAGAAAGTACATAATATTTATTCATTGCAAGACGGTAGAATTTTTTCTTATCAGCGTCAACTTCACTATCATAAGCTTTTACAAAATACTCATCACCTTGCTTTCTTATTACATCGGCATTTAACCCCGAAAAATCTGCAGCATGGTTTTTATACCCGGAATATCCGCCATCAGCAGCTATTGAGGGCGGATATCCAAATAAAAAACAGATTAAGACCAGAGGAAGAACTAAAAAATACTTCCTACAAATCATCTACCTGCGGAGTGAATTTTGTGTCATGACGTAGGAATTTTCCATCGTCCTGCGCTGGATCCAAATATATAAAGAATTTGTTAACCCATTTGTAACCAAGCGATTTGTTATCAAATCTGTGATGAATTGGCAAATCACTTTTTACGCCATTAACCGAATCATTTTGCATTTGTACAATATCAGCAGTTGCGCTAGAATGCCCATGATTCATAAGATAATCACGAGATCTTACATCACTGGTTGTAAGTTCTGCATTTGCCGGTAAAATTGCTATTGCAAAAATTCCCAAAAATAATAAAGTTTTAATTTTCATAAGTCTACCTCTGTATTTTAGAATTATAATAACTTTTTTAGATAAATACAAAAATATTATAATTTCTTTACACAAAAAAAGAATGGATTATTTATATGATTTTCTTATAATTTCTTCTAACTTATTAAGTAATTCTTTTTCAGGAACTTTAGCAACGATTTCGCCTTTTTGGAAAATCAAACCTTCTCCGATGCCTCCGGCAATGCCAAAATCAGCATGGCGTGCTTCACCAGGTCCGTTCACAACACATCCCATTGTAGCAATTGTAATCGGAGCTTCCAAGTCTTTAAATCTCGCCTCAACCTGCTTCGCAAGCGATATCAAATCTATTTTTGTTCTCCCGCAAGTAGGACAAGAAACAAAATTCACACCTCGTTTTCGCAAACCCAGAGCTTTCAAAATATCAAAACCAGCAGTAACTTCTTCAACCGGATTTTCGGTTAGCGAAACTCTTATTGTATCGCCAATTCCTTCAGCAAGAAGCGTCCCAAGCCCGATTGAAGACTTTATCAAACCTTGGCGCATTGTTCCGGCCTCAGTTACGCCCAAATGCAAAGCATAAGGAATTTTTTCAGCAATCGAACGGTAAGCCTCAATTGTTGTTAAAACATCAGAAGATTTCAGCGAAACCTTGATTAAATCAAAATTCAAATCCTCCAAAATCCGAATATGCTTCATCGCGCTCAAAACCATTTTTTCGTGAAGGGGTATTTCTTTTTCCAGAAGTTCTTTTTCAAGCGAACCTGCATTGACGCCGATTCGAATCGGAGTTTGATTAATTTTTGCAAGTTTTACAACCTTTTCAACGTTCTCGCGTTTGCCGATATTTCCGGGGTTCAGCCGGAGTGCGTGAATTCCGTTGTTCAGGCATTCAATCGCAAGTTTGTAATCAAAATGAATATCTGCAACAAGCGGAATGGGCGATTTTTTAACAATTTCTTTTATTGCAGCAGCCGCGTCGGAATTCAAAACCGCAAGCCGCGCAATTTCACAGCCTTTTTCTGCAAACTCGTTTAACTGATACAAAGTCGCATTAATGTCGCACGTATCAGTGTTGCACATTGATTGAACGCTGATTGGCGCATCGCCGCCGACTTTTACATTTCCGATTGTTATTTGTTTTGAGGTACGTCTTTTAATCATATTTTCATGGTAGCATAAAGAAAAAGAAAAGAGAGGTAATTTTATGAAGGTTGCGGTAATTTCTGATATTCATGCGAATATGACAGCGCTCAAGACAGTTTTGGAGGATATAAAGAAGCAGAATTGCGACAAGATTTTTTGTCTCGGTGATTTGGCGATGGCAGGGCCCGAGCCTAATGAGACAGTCGATTTTATCCGCAGCCAAAAAGATTGGACGGTAATTCAGGGAAATACCGACAAAATGCTTGCCGAATGCACAAAAGAACTGATTGAAAATACCAAAAAAGTCTTTCCTGTTATGGGTAAATCTCTTGAAGATGACGACAAAATAATTACGGACGAAAACAGAGAATATCTTAAAAACCTTCCATTACAAAAAGAATTGACTATTGAAGGAATCAAAATTCTTCTTGTACACGGCTCACCGCGCAGAAACAACGAGGATATTCTGCCTGCAATGCCGCTTGAAAAGGTTGAAGAAATGATTGCAGGAACAGATGCTGATTTAATCCTTTGCGGGCATACGCACCAGCCGGCCGGTTATCAAACAAATTCAAAACAGACAGTAATCAATGACGGAAGCGTCGGGCGTCCGATGACAGAGGATTTGAAAGCCTGCTATTTAATTCTTGATATACAAAACGGCGGATTTGAAGCAGAATACAGGCTTTTGGATTACGACAGAGAGGCGGCGGCTGAAATCGTTCGCAAAAGAGGTTTTGACGGCGCCGAAGATTTGGCAAAACTTTTAACACAGCCATCTCCGCGCCACGGCTAAAATTTCAAACCGTTTTTGCGCTAAATTTTGTTTGTGCTAGAATGGAAGAAAAATTGTCCGAGAATTTTTCTAGATAAGGTACGTGAGTGAGAAATTTGAGCGGCATATGAAAAGGTGAGCCTCGCACGGCGGCGGTGAGCCGGTGAAGAAGGTGGCACTAGATTAAAATTTAAAGAGAATTATTATGGATTTTGATAAAAAGAAACTAATTTCATATATTAAAAGATTAAATGAGCCCAAAATCCTTGTTGTCGGTGATTTGGCAATTGATGAGATGATTTACGGCGACACTGAAAGGATTTCCAGAGAAGCGCCGGTTTTGATTTTACAGCACACAAAAACAAAGCTCATTCTTGGTGCAGCCTCAAACGCCGCGCACAACGTTGCAACTCTCAACAATGGAAAAATTAAAGTTATCGGGGTTTGCGGAGACGACTACCAGTCCGGACAGCTTTTCGAAAGATTTAAAGAGGCTAAAGTCGACGCGGCTTATGTTGTTAAAGATGCCACAAGAAAAACTACAACTAAAACAAGAATTTCAGGAAGCATTTCAACCTCAATCACACAGCAAATCGTCAGAATTGACCGTCAGACAAAAGACCCTCTTTCCAGAGAAACCGAAAACCTTGTAATTGAAAATCTTAAAAAAGCTATTCCGGAAGTTGATGCTGTTATTTTGTCGGATTATCACATCGGCACTTTGACCAAAAGAGTTATTGACAAAACAATCGAAATCGCAAACAAACACAAAAAAATCGTTGTTGTTGATGCGCAAAAAAATCTCGAAACTTACAGAAACATAACTTCGATGACGCCAAACCTTCCTGACACACAAAAATCAGTCGGATTTTTCATAAACAATGACGAGGATTTGAAAAAAGCAGGCGACAAGCTTTTAAAAGAAACAAGAGCAAAATCAATCTTAATAACCTGCGGTGCAGACGGTATGTTTGTGACAGAACCGAACAAAAAATATACTAAAATTCCGGTCTTTAACAAATCCGAAGTATTTGATGTAACAGGCGCCGGCGATACTGTTACTGCGGTTTACACACTGGCACTTGCGGCAGGCGCAGACAGTGTTTACGCGGCACTCCTCGGAAACATCGCTGCAAGTCTTGTAGTGAAACAGTTTGGATGCGCAACAACCACAATCAGCGAACTTCTTTGCGCTGTCGAAAATATTTTATAGGAGAACATTATGGAAAACTTTTTAAATACTCTGAAAAAACTCAGAATTGTTGACTATATTATTATCATAGGCATAATTCTTGCGGCAATTGTCGGATTTTGCACAATGAAAGGCGCACGCTCAACTGCAAGCAAAAGCATTGACGCGGTTTCACAAATTTCGTTTGACGTTGTTATGCGCGGCATAACTTACACTGGCCGCGAATTGCCGATAAAAGCCAATGAAACAACTTTCATCAGTATCAGAAATGTTCCGTATTCAGATTTAAAAATTACAAATGTAAAAGCGGAAAGACGCAAAATTGTCCTTCCTGTTTTAAACACAAGAAATACAAAAACCGTCATTGTAGTTGAAGATGTTTCTCAGCCGAATGTTTACGATGCGGTTGTAACCCTTACTGACACAGCAAAAATCACAAAAGACGGCGCTGTTGTCGGTGGAAACAAGATTAAAATCGGGCTTCCGATTACTCTTGAAGGCGCTGACTACAGACTTAACGGAACCGTTTCAAACATTCAGCTTATTAACGGAGCAGAAGAGGTAGCGAAAGACCAGCAATTAAGCGCAGTGGAAAATGTTCAATAAATTATTTAATTTCACACAAAATCACACACAATTTTTATACAACAACAGCCTTTTACTGCAAAACATTGATAAATTAATTTACATATCAATTCTTGCAGTATTTGCGGCGTCAACGGTGATGAAGTCAGATTATATCGGCGTAATCGCTCTTTTTACAACTTTTCTGACAATTGTTAAACTATTGTTCGTAAAAGGTGAAGAACTTAAACCGTCAAAAGCGGAACTCTGGCTTCTGGCGTATTTTATGATTGTAATAATAAGCCTTGCAGGTTCTTCACTCTTTGTATTGAGCTTCAAAGGCTTTCTAAAAACCCTGACTTATATGGGTTTCTATCTTTCAATTGCTCATTTTTTAAGAAAAAATACAGATAAAATTTTACCGATGCTTGTGACAATCGGGCTTTGCGTAAGCTTTGAAGGGATAATCGGGTTTTTGCAAAACTTTGCACATGTTGAAGAAATTTCGACCTGGCAGGATGTTTCAAAACTCAATCCGGAAGAAGTTATGACGCGCGTTTACGGAACCTTAAAGCCTTACAATCCGAACCTTTTGGGCGGATATTTTGTTGCGGGAATTCCGGCGCTTTACGCCTCAAGCGCGGTGTTTTTAACAGACAAGAAATATCCATTTGGAATTGCCGGCTTAATTTTATCTTTAATCTCAACTGCTGCTTTGTTTTTGACCGGCTGCCGCGGCTCATACATCGGCATGTTGGTAATTCTCGCCGGAACATTCGCGGTTTCAGCCAAATATTTTTGGCAAAATTACAAAGCTATTTACACGGCAATTGTCGGCGGCTGCGTTGCACTGATTACGTCGGCAATCCTGCTTTCGGCCTCTTTAAGAGCAAGAGTTCTTTCAATGTTTGCAATGCGGCAGGATTCATCAAACTCTTTTAGATTTAACGTTTACCAATCTTCTTTTAATATGTTTAAAGAAAACTGGCTTTTGGGAATCGGTGTGGGCAACAAGAATTTCCGCGAAATCTACGGGCTTTATATGAGAACGGGATTTGACGCGCTTTCTGCCTACAATATTTTCTTAGAAATCGCGGTTGAAAGCGGAATTTTCGCACTAATCGCATTTTTAGGATTTGCGATTACGTTACTCGTTGACGGCGCGAAAATAATACTCAAATCAACCGATGTCAGAAAAGTTATTTTTCTTTCCGGTGCTGCAATTTCGATTTTTGCAGTAATGGTTCACGGGCTTGTCGACACGGTATTTTTCAGACCACAAATCCAGTTTATTTTCTGGACAATGTGTGCGATTATTTCTGCCGAAAGCAAACGCCAATCATAAAATCAATATTTGATTTTGTGCGGATAATTTTTTGGAACTCTCCAACCGTTTTGCTGAATCAATGCTGTGCAATATATGCCGTTAACAGCGCAGCCATAGGACGGATCATTTATTAACATATCTTCCGTACCATCCCAAGAGACCATGAAAGGTTCAAGCCCCTTATTTAGATGGTACTTCCATTCATCCAAATCTTTGTCGTAAAATGGTTGAAAAAGAAAAGTAAAACAGCATCTGCCCTTAATATTTGAATTTGCTTTTTCGCACCTTTCCCAATCGCCTTTCGGATAAAACCATATAGTACGGCTTAAATGTTCCGAGAAAGTAAAAGCGCTTCCATCGGCAAGAAAATAATAGTAGCATTTTCCGCCATTGGAAGCCGGTGCCGAAGCAGCACATTTACCCTTTTTTACAGCAACAATATTCATATAAGGACGCAGATATTTCTCAAAAGCATTGTTAATTTTTGACTGGTTAGGGATTTGAAGCCCGTTGTCATTCCACTCATCAACCCAATAATCCCAGCCTTCAAACGGACCATTGTCATTCACTGAACGCAAAATTGCCTGATTAAAGATAGAATAGAATTTTTTGAGACGAGTTTCGGTCAGCTTTGTATTGTAATTGTTAATCAAAGCCGGCAAAGTCATAGCAGCGACAATTCCGATTATACCGAGGGTGATTAGGACTTCTGCGAGGGTGAAAGCAGCAACGCGCATACCCTCCCCTTGAGACTCTGCCGAACAAAACGATTGAGTATCGTTTTGTGAGAGGTACAACATCTTTGATTTCGGGGAGGGGTCATTTTGAGTGAAACGTGAAAAGTTCGTTTCATCTTTACTCTGTTTCTTCGCGAAGAAGTTCGTGGGATATTTGTTTTCAAAACGATAGCGAATGAGCGAGCTATTTATAAAAAATAAATCTCCCACGAACGACATGAACTGTCCCAACAATATAAATTTAAACAAAACCCTTACAGGAGCTGGGTTACAGGATGCCCCCCCCCCTGGAAATTCAGTCATAGCTTGATTTTTCATAATTCTAGCCCCTTATATTTTTTCTTAACTCTTCTTATATTATATCATTAATTTAAAATTTTGTCAATTGTTTTATTTGCTGTAAAATAAAACCAAGGGAGTAAATTTATGAAAAGCGACAATATAAAATCAGGAATTTCAAGAACTCCGCATCGCGGACTTTTGATGGCAGCAGGCGTAAGCAAAAAGAACATGAAAGCGCCATTTATCGGCATTGCAAGCCCGTTTTCAGACCTTGTGCCCGGTCATATCGGCATGAGGGATTTGGAACGCCAAATCGAAAAAGGAATTCACTCAGCAGGCGGTCAGGCTTTTATTTTCGGAGTTCCAGCGATTTGTGACGGAATTGCAATGGGTCACAGCGGCATGAGATATTCGCTGCCGTCGCGAGATTTGATTGCTGATTGCGTTGAAAGTGTTGCTGCGGCACATCAGCTTGACGGGATTGTTTTACTCTCAAATTGTGACAAAATTACGCCGGGAATGCTTATCGGAGCTTTGAGGCTTAACATTCCGGCAATAATAGTAACTGCAGGGCCTATGTTAGATGGCGAATGCAGAAACCATCACAAATTAACAATGGTAACAGGTTCTTTTGAAGCTGTAGGGAAATTTAGAAACGGCGAAATTACAGAAGAAGAACTTCTTGCACTTGAGGAAGAGTCTTGCCCGTCAGCCGGCGCATGCCAGGGAATGTACACAGCCAACACAATGGCATGCCTGACAGAAATACTCGGGATGTCGCTTCCGTATTGCGCCTCAGCCTCGGCGGTTTCATCACGCAAGCGCCGCATAGCATTTGAAAGCGGCATGCAGGTAGTTGAACTTGTAAAAAATGATACAAAACCGTCCGACATAATTACAAAAGATGCCATGATAAACGCAATTACCGCCTCGCTGGCGCTCGGCGGCTCCACAAACACGTTTTTACATCTTCTCGCAATCGCAAACGCAGCAAATCTTGATGTTACAATAGATGATTTTGACAGACTCAGCCGTAAAATTCATCAAATCGTAAAAATCAATCCGTCCTCAACACTTACAATGTCGGATTTTCACAATGCAGGCGGAGTTCCGGCGGTCATGAAAGCTTTAAACAAACAGCTTTCAAACACTAAGACGGTTTGCGGCTTAACCACCTCTGAAATTGCTCAAAACGCTTATATTGATACCAAAATCATTCCGCTTTATGAAAATTCAACTTACACGGAAGCCGGACTCGGTGTACTTTACGGCAACCTTGCACAAGACGGCTGCGTTATAAAAATTTCCGGAGTCGCTACTGAGTGCTACGAGTTTGAAGGCACAGCAAAAACTTTTGACAGTGAAGAAGCGGCAATGGATGCGCTTGAAAACGACAAAATCAAAGCCGGAGATGTAATTGTAATTCGTTACGAAGGCCCGGCAGGCGGCCCGGGAATGCGTGAAATGCTTGCTCCAACATCGCTTTTAGTCGGAAAGGGCTTGGGCAAATCCTGCGCTCTGATTACCGACGGAAGATTTTCGGGTGCAACACGCGGAATCTGCGTCGGACATATTTGTCCTGAAGCCGCAAAAGGCGGCGTAATCGCTCTTGTCTGTGACGGTGATAAAATAAAAATCGACATTCCAAACAGAAAAATAGAACTTCTGGTAAGCAACGTTGAACTCGAAACCCGCCGTTCGCAATTGAAACCCTTTGAGCCAAAGGTTAAGTCCGGATATTTATATAAATATGCACAAAACGTTCACGACGCAAGCCACGGCGCGATTGTTTAGAATTTCCGTGTTATGATTGTATTATGAAAAAACTTCAAGATTTTGCCGATGAAATCAATAAATGTTCAAAATGCGGACTTTGCCAGTCTGTCTGCCCGGTTTATAAAATTACAGGCAACGACTGCGCTGTTTCCCGCGGCAAATTCGTTATGCTCGACGGGGTTCTTAAAGGCGATTTAAAACTCAGCAAAAACCTCGAAAAATATCTCGATATGTGTCTTAAATGCGGCAAATGCAAAAACTTTTGCCCGAGCAGTATTGATGTCTGTGAAATCTTAAACACGGCAAAATATGAATATGCAAAAAATACTTTTCATGGGAAATTTGAAAAATTTGTGGAATCAGATTTGATTTTCGGGAATTTGATGAGGATTTTTAAATTTTTAAATAATTTTGGATTCAGACAAAAATTAAATTCTACAGCCGATTCAAACAATAACGTCCCCAAAACAAAACTTCTCTATTTTAAAGGCTGTGTGAACAACATAGCGCCAAAAGTTAAAAATGATTTGAAGAAAGTTTTTTCAAATCTGGACGTTGAAATTATTGAAAAAGATTTTGAATGCTGCGGTTTGCCTTTTTTATCGAGCGGGAATCTGGAGCGGTTTGAGGAGGTTAAAGCTAGAAATCTGAAACTTATGAATTGTGAATTTGACTGTATTTTGACGGATTGCGCAAGCTGTGAAAGTACATTGAAAGGATATTTTAAAAATACCGGAGACAAACCCAGGTTTATTAACGCCGGTGAATTTGTTGCATCACAAAATGTTAGATTTAGTTTCAAAAAAAATCTAAAAGTAACATTTCACAAACCCTGCCATCTTGAAAGTGCAGATTTCATCAAGCCGCTTTTAGAAAAATGCGAAAATATTGAATACATTGAAATGAAAGATTTTGAAGAATGCTGCGGCTTTGCTGGCGAATTTGCATTGAAAAATCCAAAACTTTCTGCCGAAATTTCAAAAAAGAAAGCTCAAAATATTCTTAAAACCGGTGCGGATATTGTTTTAACAACCTGCCCGGCCTGTGTTTTGGGGATTTTACAAGGATTTGCAGTCTCCGGAGTTTTGCACAAAAAACCTCCGAAAGTTATGAATGTTATGGAGTTTTTGGCAAAAGCCGAAGGAATTAAACTTGATAAAAATATGAAGAAATGATATCATAAGCATGTACTATTCAAAAATACAGGAGGTAAATATGCATAGAGGAATAGGATTTATTGGCTGCCCCCCCCCCGTAAAATTCAGTCATAGCAATACTTTTAGCCATTTTTTAAAAGGATTTACATTATCGGAAGTATTAATCACACTTGGGATTATCGGAATTATAGCTGCGATGACCTTACCTTCAGTCATTAACAAAGCGCAAAACATGATTTTGAAAAACCAGTACAAAAAAGCTTACAACATATTTTTCAACGCAATAAAATTGGTTCAGGCAAAGAATGAAGCGCCGATAAATTGTTTCTACTGGACAAGCTCCCCATACCCCAACGCAACATGCCAGAGCTATGACGAATATGGAACATGCAAAAAATGGACATTGCCTGACGGGTCATCTTTGCCATCAGATTATAACGGCGGTATGAATGATTGTAAAATATTCATAGAAGAGCTATTTAAAACCCTTAATGTTGCAGTATATTGTCAGAATAAGGCACTTGAGAAAGGCTGTATTACAAATAAGCACAAAGGAGTTGATAAAGTAAAACTTGAAAACAATCCTGAAGCAAACCCTGACCCGAATGTGGGCTTTACCGACAAAAACATAAAAGAAAAGTGGCCGGCGTGGGTTTTGGCGGACGGAACAATTATACTTGGATATGGAACAACGACGCCAATATTTACCATTGACATCAACGGACACAGAAATCCGAATAAATGGGGATATGATATGTTTACCTTTCAATTGAGGGGGGATAAAGTAAACGGAATAACGGTTTTGAATCCTTATACTTACGCAACCGAAAAGGGTGGTAAAACCGGAAAACAAATGTTTGAAGAAATGCTTAAATAACCAAAAAAGCTCCCTTGTGGGAGCTTTTTTATAGATATATATATTGAAGATGTATGAAATAACCTAAAAATCCGATTCCGATAATCAGGTTAATTATCATACAAATGACTGCAAGTAGTGTTTTATATTTTTTAACCGCTGCAATTATGTAAGGGATTGAAATTAAAATCATTGGCTGCAGAACCAGCTGCATATATTTTGAAAGCGGAAGTACTAAATCTCCGTCTTTATCTTTAGCAGTAATTATTTCAGGGAAGTGCGTAAGCGCCGCTGAAAACAACAAATTTCCGATTATCCAGAGAGCCGCAATCCCATAGCCGGTATAAAAAAGAATTTTTGGTTCTTTACGTCCGCGGAGTTTGGATGTGCAATGCGGGCACACGACATCATAGGCTTTAATCGCTTCCTTGCAGAAAGGACATTTAAGTACCAGGTTTTCACCGCATTTCGGACATACATTATCAGTGTCGCTGATTAGCGAACCACAATAAGGGCATTTTTTATCTGTCATATTTTTATAACCTCATATTTTAATGTGTCACTGACGGAATTGTAAGCAGCAGGCATAAAAGTAATATCAAAAATATTATGATAATTACAGGGACAAGGCTTAATACAAAAAGCGTTATTCCGATGTTTTTATCATAATTTCTGAGTAATCTTCCCTGCCCGTCACGGAATTGGTTAAAACAAATCATTATAAAGTCGACATAAGCCCAAATTCCGCATCCGCCTAAAGTTAACAGTTGAGCAACCCCAATCGGGATATTTCCGGTATAAAACCGGTGAATGCCAAATGCACCGCAAAACCATGCAAACAATAAAGTCGGCAAGAATTCCTGCGGTCTATCATCTGCTGAAATTTCGGCATTCTCATTTAACCATTTTTGACATGCATGGCATCTTACAGCTTCACTGTCAATTTCTGCGCCGCAAAAAGGACATTGTTTAGTTGACATAAGTAATCTCCTATCCTACACTTCTAAAAATTTCAGCAAAAGTTGTTGCATACATAATTACACTTAATATGCATAATGCAATCCAAACAAAGAAAAATGTTTTACCAAGTGTCGGATTGTATTCATCAAGCGGCTGACCGTCTGCTGTTTTGAAGTTGTTAAAACAAATATTGATAAAATCAATTAATGTCCAAATTCCGCATCCGCCAGCAGTTAGCAGCTGGAGAATTCCAAGTCCGATATAACCTGTGTAAAAACGGTGAATGCCAAATCCGCCAAGAAAAAACGCCAAAAGCAGCGTCGCTGTGTAGTTCTTTTTCGATTCCATAGAAAACCTCTTTCTTTTTACTTCGATGTACTCTCTGTTTCAGTAGACGGCTGAAACTCCGTTGTGCGAATTGTTCTTATCAGTGTCGAAAGCCATATCCAGAGCATTAACGGCGCAACAACAACTATTCTGGGATTAAATTCAAAAGCTTTTTCAAATTGTAGCTGAAACAACGCATTAAAAGCTCTTGTAATTCCGCAGCCCCAGCAATCATGGCCTGTTATTATTTTAAAAATACATATAGAATACGGATTTTCATTAACAAGAAGCCTTACCCCGACATAGAAAAATACCGGCAATAACGCAACAAACAGAATATGAATATATTTTTTATTAAAGTATTTTTTTATCATCAACCTCTGTTCTTACCCACACAAAAAAGTAATACGGTAAAAAAGTTGATTTCTTTAATAAATTCATACAAACAGAGGACTATTTTCCAAGTTCATTTGCTTTAATTGCAGTCTTTTCAATAACATCATAGAAAAGTTTGTCCGAATGTTCTTCATTCATAACGGTAATTCCAACAAATGTACAGCCGCCTTTTGTCGCAACATTATCAATTAAATTTTGAACAGAAGCTTCACCTCTGTCAAAAACCATTTTAGCCGAACCCAAAGCTGTTTGGGCAGCAAGAAGAAGTGATTTTTCATAATCAAGTCCGAGTTTTTCACCGGCACGCGCCATATCTTCAATAACTTTGTAGAAAAACGCAGGGCCTGAGCCTGAAATTGCAGTAACAATATCGATTTGGTCTTCCTCAACCTGTATTACTTTACCGATTGAAGAGAGCAGTTCCATAACAAATTCAACATCTTCATCAGCTGCATATTCACCCTTTGTAACCGCAAACATCCCCTCCTTTACCAAAGCCGGAGTGTTTGGCATAACCCTTATTATGCGTGCATTCGGAATTATTTCAAGAATAGTTTCTGTTGAAATGCCGGCTGCAATCGACACGATAAGTTTGTTTTCATTAACCTCGTCATTGATTTCCTCCAGAACATTTCTTACATAATTCGGCTTTGTCGCAATGAAAATAACATCGCTGTCCATTGTCAAAAATCTGTTATCAGTTAAAACTTCAATTCCTAATTTGTTTTGCGCAAGTTCTGCTATTTCACAGTTAACTTCAGAGCCTTTTAATTCGAAATGGTTTGCGCAGGTGCAGGATTTAATCCCTGAAATTATAGCCCCTGCCATTTTTCCGCAGCCGATAAACCCTATTTTTTTTAAATTTTTGTTCATATAATTTAACCTGACTCCCTCTCTTGTGTTGACTAATTATTTTTTTTCATTTAACATTTGAATTATACGACAAATATAAATTAAAAGGAATAAAGATTATGAGACGTACACTAGAAGGAACAAAGATTAAAAGACAGCACGTAAGCGGCTTCAGAGCAAGAATGGCAACTCCGGGCGGACAGGAAGTTTTGAACAGACGCCGCGCAAAAGGCCGTCACAGATTAGCAATTCAGGCTAAAAAAAGAGCGTAAGGTTATATAACTAACCGGCAAGTGATTTGCGCGCATAATGCCGCATTCGAAATAAAAATTAAACACAGCAGGCTGAAATTTATAAGCGTGCTGTGTTCTTGTACAAAATTATGCTAAAAAAACAGTTCCGATTAAAAAATAAAGCGGCCTTTACCGCAACATACAGGATTAAAAACTCTTTTCACAAGAGCGGCGTAACCCTTTTTGCCGGAAGATTAAAAAATGATGCAAGCACGCCGACACGTGCAGGCTTTGTCGTATCAAAAAAAACTCACAAACGCGCAGTTAAAAGAAATCGTTTAAAACGCCTTATGCGCGAAAGTTACAGACTACTATTAAAATCCGGAAACACTGCAAACTCACAGAATTATCTTTCTCTAATTTTTGTCGGCGGCGAAAATGCCCTTGATAAAAATTTTGTCCAAATGCAAAATATTATTAAACAACTTTTGGAGCGTCTTCAATGATTGAAGGTATTTATACCGACACAGTATTAATGCATCCTACAATTCGCGCATATCCGCCTCAGCCGCAGAATATGTCAGGGATAAGAATGGGGTCGCAGGCAATTTACAGGTATGCACTTGATGAAAGCGACTATCCGACTTTAGTATTGGCAAACTATCTTTTTGACGGCGAGATGGATTTTATACAACCCGGACACTATGAGCTTGCGCTAAGCGATGATTGGAGATTTTTTATTCTGGTACAAAGTAAAACTCCAATTGCTCTGATTCCGGTAATTAAAGTGGAGGAAGATGAATCAGAAAAAGACCGCTTAAACGACCCGAAATATAAAAAGCAGTTAAAAAAAGAAGCAAAGGAACGCGAAAAAATTAACAAAAAACGAGCGAAAGTAGGAATGAAACCTGATAAAGAAGAAGTTTACATGGAAGCGTCTATTGAATATGTAGAAGCGGGGCACTATTATCTTGTAAAATACATTCGCGGAACGATTAAGGCTTGGGGTGTGATTAAAAGATAGTTAACATGTCTTAACAAAATCCGTAAACCAATCAATTTTTTGTCTTCAGTTGTTTTATACACAATGTGTAAAAATAAAAAGGTGTGAAGAATGGTTTATTCAATTCAAAATAATGTGGCATATATTAACGGCAACAAAGGAATTTATGACGGCAAAATCAATGACAATTCCGTAAGATACGGCAGAAATGCAGCAGCCAATAATTTTGAATATTTAAAAAAACTTGGCGGCAAAAGAAGTGAAAGCACCGATACTTTCAACTACTCTGACAAAAATTACGGGAACTTATTAAAAACAAAACTTATCGAAGCAAGTTCAGAAAAACTAATCCAAGAAACTGATGATTTTTTAAACTCATTACCGCCGCTTGAATTTGAATACCAGTACATGCCAGACGGTGCAAACGGCAAAAATATTGATAAAATGGCTTTATTAGGAGCTGCATTTGAAGAAATGGGCAAGAAGATATCAATACCCGTTCAAGAGTTTACAGAAAAGCTGAAAAAAAGTTTCCAAAATGCTGATGCCTCTGCATTTGACATAAACAAAGACGGAAAAGTCGACAATGCAGAATATTCAACATCAATCCTTGTATCCGATATGTTAAGCAAGGGTGAAGAGCTTGAAGCCTCAAAAATAGACGGTAAAATCAACAATAACGGATTGTACAAAAACCTTTCATACATAAATGCAAACAATTTTGCTGCGGCTTCAAAAAACCTGACAGATATATACAATGCCTACAATCTTGGTGAAGCCCAAAAAGCATTTGAAGCTAATGCAAACAACATTTTGGACATAAA
>ENA-ORUW01000646-ORUW01000646.1-human-gut-metagenome-genome-assembly--contig:-NODE-646-length-31595-cov-6.175174_pt1 | contig 31595 bp, 30 predicted proteins | sample MGYA00242088_ERZ509227 | MGnify/ENA primary metagenome ERZ509227 (study PRJEB26280, sample SAMEA2338816) | human gut metagenome | biome: human gut; feature: human-associated habitat; material: faeces... | reverse complement strand
CCAGACGCAGGATGACAAGGCCGCAGGGCGACGGCTGGCTGTCGCCAGTCGAGCCCGAGAACGCAGTCAGCATGCGTTTGGGCACGCCCTGACGGCGATGTTCCCACTATACACTGATGCTTCACAGTCATTATAAAGCATTCCTGCAAAAGTTCCAATACCTACTTGTGATTTTCTTTGATAAACTTTTAAAAAATTTGGAATGCAGCTCCTCTGCAAACAGAAAAAAGAGAAAAACCTGAAGCCTTTTTGTGAAAAGCGTTGACACAGGCTTCTGGAATTGCAAAACGCTCCCCTCTTGACTTTTTGAGCTTATAAAAATATTTGCGTTTTTTGGTGCAGTGTTGTATCATAAAAATAAATATAACCAAGACAAAAGGAAGCGGTGAGGACACTGAAGCTCAAGATCGGATTGATGAACGACGCGTTCCCGCCCACGCTTGACGGCACATCCACGGCGACGCTCAACTATGCCAACATCATTCAGGACAAGCTCGGCGAAGTGATGGTGATTACGCCGCGCGTGCCCGGCGTGAAGGATACCGGCTATCCTTACGAGGTATACCGCTACAAATCCTTCCCTCTGAGCAAGAAGGATGAATACCGGTTTGGGTGGCCGTTTAAGCATGCGTTTCGCAATTATGTGCGCAGCAAAAAGCTGGATTTGCTGCATTACCATTGTCCGCTTGCCTCCGCACATTTTGCAAAGCTGATCGTGCAAGAGCAGAAAATCCCGATGGTTGCCACCTACCACACCAAATATGATTATGATATCCGCAAACGCGCGCCCACTAAGCCTTTGCAGGATTTCTTCATCCGCTTTATCGTCAACCATATAAAAATAGCGGACGAGGTGTGGGTTGTCAGCGAGGGCGCCGGTGAAAACCTGCGCTCTCTGGGATACACAGGCGACTATATCGTGATGCCAAACGGCGTAGATTTTCCACGCGGCAGAGTAGATACCGCCGCAATTACGGCACAATATCATATACAGGATGATGTGCCAGTGCTCTTGTTCGTGGGGCGTATGATGTGGTATAAGAACCTGCGCCTGATGCTGGATGCGTTGCGTATTTATAAGGAATCAGGGCATTCCTTCCGTATGTTTATGATCGGGAAAGGCACTGACATGCGCGCCGCAGAAAAATATGCGGCCAAAATTGGACTTGCAAAGGATATAACCTTTACAGGCAAGATGAGTGACCGCGACGAGCTGCGCGCCTTCTATAGCCGGGCTGACGCATTTCTCTTCCCCTCTACCTTTGATACAAACGGGCTTGTCGTCCGGGAGGCGGCCGCCTGCGGATGCCCAAGCCTTTTGATTGCTGGCAGTTGCGCTGCGGAAGGGATCGAAGAGGGCGTAACCGGCTATCTCAGCGAGGAAAACGCAAGCGCATATGCCAAAGCGCTGGAGCGCATGCTGAGTGATCCGGAAAAAATGCGGCAGGTTGGAGAAAACGCCAGCAAGGAAATTTATCTTTCCTGGGAAGACGCCGTCCGCATGGCGTACGCCCGCTATGAAAGCCTTTGCCGCAATTGGAAGTACCCTGAAGGATATCATGACGAAGGCTGGGGAAAAGAAGAGGATACGGAGCAGTGAAGGCTGCTTTGGTATCCTTCTTTCTTTTCCCACTCTATATTATAAGGATTTGGATCATATCATGCCTAAGATTGGAATGCGAATTGTGAAAACCGCAATTGCGGTTTTTTTATGTTTTCTCATTGACCTGCTGCGAAATCACCAGGGCGTCCCTTTTTATTCTGCCATTGCCGCAATCCTCTGCATGCAGCCCTTTGTTTCAAACAGCGTTAAGGTTGCATTCAACCGCAGCGTAGGCACCTTTATTGGAGGCCTGTTTGGCATGCTTGTGCTGCTGGCGGAACGGGCTTGGCTGCCAAAAGGCATGCCTATCCTGCAATATCTCATTGTGTCCCTTTGCATAGTCGTGCTGATCTATCTCACGGTGGTCTTAAAAAAGACCTCAGCCTCTTATATCACCTGTGTGGTATTTCTAAGCGTTACCATTTCACACGGCGCGGATGTCAACCCATATTTATTTGCCATCAACCGTATCATTGATACGCTGATCGGCATTGCCGTATCACTCGCAGTCAACGCCGCCCGTCTTCCCCGCCGGAAAGACCAGAACACCCTTTTTATCACCGGACTGGACGGCGTGCTATGGGAACAGGAAAAACCGCTGAGCTCCTTTTCTAAAATCCGGCTCACGCACCTTCTCAACCAGGGCGCAAAAATCACAGTAGCGACAGATCGTACCCCCGCCTCCTTCCTGCCGCTCATTGGTGAAATCCCCTTCTCGCTGCCCGTGATTGCGATGAACGGGGCCGCACTTTATCATATTCCAAGCAACACCTATGCTTATTGCAAAACGATCCCGCGCGATCTGACAGACCGACTACAATCCCTATTTGAGCAGAGAGAGGTCAATTGCTTTACACAAGCTGTGATCCACGACGTATTGCACGTCTATTATACCCGCTTCACCAACGAGGCGCAGGAGGATCTGTACCGCATCCGGCATGGAGGGGCGAGGGAGATTTACGCATGCGCCTGCCTGCCGGGTGGGCACGAAGCGGTCTGCCTCATGGTGATTGAAACGGGCGCCATGGTCAGGCGGCTCTATGAGGCAATTGAAGCGCTGCCCTTCTCCGGTCAACTGCGCTTGGTATGCCGAGCTGACCGGCTGCACCCACAGTATTCTATCCTAGAGATTTATAGTGCGGCAGCCACCTTAGCCAGCGCCGCTGATATTTTAAAAGCCCGCTCCGGCGCGGCGAGCATCACCGTGTTTTCCCACAACGTGAATGAACTTAGCCTTATCCGGCATGCCGATTACAGCTTTGTCATCGGCGATGCGGAGGAAAGCGTGCGGGAAGCCTGCCGGTATAAAACCGGCAGCGGCGAGCAGGTGATCCGCATGATTTCGCGCCTGTTTTACCGGCGCAGAAAAACAATGTAGTTTTGGGGGAAGGAGTCCGTTCTTCACACCCATCTGACGGCGGACAAAAAGCGGCGGTTTTGCATCCCTAAGATGCAAAATGCGGGCGTCCAGCCCGCAAGCGCTTTTTAGAATTTTGGGCATCGGGAATTAAAATTCCCGATGCCCAAAATTTTTTACCAGTGATTATCTGAAAACTCACAAAACGCCGTCATATCCTGAATATCCAGCCGAGTTCCATCATCCAGCCCAACGGATCCGTTCCATTTGCCGAACACCTGATGGCAGCGATTTCCAATGCCCAGAAACCGCAGGTTGGTAAAATTATCAAATTCCGGCGTCATCGTCATCTCAAACCGGCCGTCGTTAGAGGTGAAAACCCAGGGTTTCATATAATCATCCGGGTCCTTCTCAAGGTATACCTGATCAATTTTATGCGCCACGCCATCCAAAAAGAGCGTGTTTTCGCTTGCAGCGCCCATATTGCCAAAGCCCCAGCCGATTTCAAAGCCAAAAATTCGCCCGTCCGGCAGCCAATGGCTGCCGTTGCCCCAATACCAGCTCTGGATAAACGGCCACACGCCGCGGCCCCAGTCAAGCAGGCCAAAGGCGGTATCTGGCTTGAATTCGATCACCTTCCTGCCGATCCTCACGCATCCAGTGACAGGCATACAGTTGATTTTTTGATTGAGATAGAAATGGCCCTTCTGTGCAAACGGCACCGCCATCACCAGTGATTCAAGACCCGGCATCACCTCATAGACGATGTCTGCCTTGAAATCCCCGCCCTTTCGGTTTTGTCCACGCAGGGTCAGGCGGCGCTTTGTTTCCGTCACATCGAAGGACATGTAAAAATTCTTTTTATCGATTGTGATGGTGTGGGGAATCTCCGTATTGGTCGGCAAATGATATTTGTCAAACGGCAACAGAGCAAGATCGTTGCACTCAAACCGCTCCCCTGTCTGCCGGTCAAAGAGCGTCACGCCGCTCATGCCTCCATAGGAAAGGGTGCCGATGGTCATCTGCATCGTATAGCGCTCGTCCGTGATCTGATAAAAATCCCACTCCTTAATCCTCAGTGGATTTGCCTTAATATCGCTGCGCACATAGTCATACAGATTATGCACACAATAACCCGGCTCCGCAACGTTTCCCTGCGCATCCAAAAGGCGCGTCCGCTTGGTGATCTGATTCTGCATCAAAATCTCTCCTCTCTGCATTGGTTTTCACGACAATTTTTATTATAACATAGAGATTTTTTTATGCAAGAGTACAGATCCTGTTTTTAAGCCTGTTCATAAAAATGGTTGCATACATAGATTTCTTCATCAGGTTGACTCTCCAGGCAACAAAAATCAGATCTTTTCAACAAGCGGATCGAGGCAAAATTGCGCCTATCTACAGAGGCGTGCAATGCCTTTATATTCCATTCCGTAAAAGCATAGCGCTTGACAAGGTTGACCGCCTCAAAGGCATAGCCGTTGCCCCAGTAAGCAGGATGCAGCAGATATCCGAGAAAAACCTTGCCGTCATTTCGATAAAGATAGATGCCTCCGATCAACGCGCCGTCACCTGTTAGGGCAATCCCCCATCGGATAAACCCGCCTTTTTGCCGCTCCATTTCCCAGCCCCGGATGACTTCCGGCCATTCCTCCAGCCGAAAGGCTCTCCCTTGCGTATACCTGTGTACCTCAGGGCACTGATAACAGCGGTGCATCGCCTCCACATCCGCAGGGCTGTCCGCCTCTACCCTGCGTAGGAAAATCCGCGGGCCATTCAAAACCGGAAAATCCATCCTTTTCCCTCCTCTTTTTTCTACTCGATTCCCTATCATCATAGTCATATGCATTGAGTCTTCAGGCAGGCTAATCAGAGGCGCTGTGCGGATAGCGCTGCTGCTGATCCGTCTCATTCAGCAAATAATCAATGCTCGTACCATAAAGACGAGCGAGCCTGATCAACACTGCGGTGGGTAAATCGTTTTCCCCTGTTTCATATTTGGAATAACCTGTCTGCGACATGCCGAGAATTTTGGCCACCTGGGTTTGCGTCATATCATGATCCTCCCTGAGATCCCGGATTCTGCGGTACATTGGCGACACCTCCGGGAAAATTATAAATTAACCTGTTTCAGGGTATTGACTTTTAACCTGAATCAGGTTAAAATGCAGAAAACGACTATTTTCGCAAGAAAAAACGATCGTTTGTATCAATCTGGCAACGCGCTGTTTAAAGAAAAAAACATACGCGTTGCCGCAGACAAATGAGGAGGAATCAAAATGGTAAAACACATCAAAATTGCAGCGCTTGTATGCCTTGTCGCTGCGATGTTCACCGCCTGCTCGCCCAGCGAGGAGGCGTTCACCTGTGATTTCTGCGGCAGGGAAATCACAGGCACAAAGCACGAGTTGGAAGTAGCGGGAGAACCGGCGGCCGCCTGCGACGATTGCTACGCGCAGATTAAAGAAGTGCAGGCGGCTTTGTAAGCGCCGGCACGCAAAAGCAGACATTACAGAGGAGGGATCCCTTTGCCGCAGCTACAAACTATTTTCCCCGAGGCGCAGCAAAAAATAACTGCCTCTCAAATAACTGGCACGCGAAAGAAAATAATCCTTGCGGCCGTTGCACTTGTGTGCGTAGCGGCGCTGATCATTGGAGGCATTTTGCTGTTTGGCGAATCCGATCAGGATAAAATTTACAGCTGCCTGGACAGCTATGCCTCCGCTCTGAATAGCGGCGATACCGAGGCCATGTACGACTGCTTCGATAAAACCACACGCAACCTTTTACAGGCATCCGAAAATGTCGGCTCCGATTTGCTGGGCGTTGGGCTCGGCGACCTGGTAGCGATTGGCGCAGGGTTAAACGCAGGCAGCGGGGGTGACGGCATGAAGCTCGAAATTAAATCGCTCACCATGGAAAGCAAAGCTTCTGCCAGGGTTGACGTCATTGTACACATGACCATGGCGGATCCGTTTTTCGGCATCTCTTCAAAGGAGCAATGGCCGGAGCAGCTTCAGATGGTGAAGGAAGGAAGCGCGTGGAAAATCAGCGGTCAGGAGGCTTCCTGAGAGAGGCCATTTTTTAAAATTGGGGCTCCAAACTCGGGCCGCGATCCGAAAGCGTTGCCCATCAGGCCGGCAGCGGTGCATAGGAGGTTAATAATGAAAAAACGGATTTTTGCCTTAGCGCTCGCAGTGGCGATGTTGCTGGGGCTCGCCGCCTGCGGCGAGAAGGAATACGATAACCTCATCCTTTCACTGGATGAGAGCAGCCAAAACGAGCAGGGCGGCTCAAACGCTGAAAGCTTGGAGAACGCGGCCCCTGCCGCAGCACAGATTGACCCATTTGAGGGGTTGACGGTCACCTTTGAGGGCATTTCGCCCTTCTGCACAGTGATAATCAACAACGCAAACTGCAGCGATCTCGCGCAGGAGATGGTGGAATACTCCGTCTCGCCGGATACCGTCACAACCGAGGGACAATTCGCCCTTGGAGAGAGTGTGACAATCTACGCCTCGCTGCGCAGCAGCTCCGGTTATACCAGTGAGACGCAGCCCACCTATGCGCTCACACAGACCGAAAAAGCGTGGAAGGTGGAGAATGTGCCGGAATATCTGACCAGCATACCGGAGGAGCTGGATCTCTCCGACTTCTTGCAGGAGGAGCAGGATTATCTCACCTCCATCACTGCGTGGACGCAAAACGATAAGGCTCCATTCGGCGTAGGCGGAGACAACTTCTGGGGAGGAATTAAGTTTAAGTCCTTTTCCGATTTAAATTTGGAGAGCGCCTATTTCAGTTCCATGAAGAAAAGCGCCTATTCCAAATATCAAAACGATTTGGAATACTTTAATTGCATCGATTTGAATTATTCCATCCGAATTACTGTGGCCAATGATAATAAAGAAAGCACAGAGGTCCGGCATATTGCCGTGTTTGCTAAGAATATCGTCCGCTATCCGGACGGCTCCCTCGGTTGGGGGATTGACGACCCTGCAGCACTCGATTTTGAATACAACTGGAACGCCACCGGCCAAAAGGATCTGATTGCCAAACACATCACCGCCGCACGGGCGGATTACAATGTGACAGAAATCACGGCCCGCATTAAAAGCTGAAAAAGAGATCGACCTACCCTGCTGTCCGCTTGACGGGTAGGTCGCATAGATGAAAAGTCAAGAACTAAAGCATCCAAAAACGCTGTCAATGATCAATCGAAATTTACTCTGGAGGAATTATAATGGCTGAAAACAGAATATTTAACATCCCTGTCTCTTTTCCCATTGAAGAATTAATGGAATCTCTGGTGATGTCCTATTCAGGAAAGGGGTACTCCGTACAAGAAAACAAGCTGGGGAACACCTCCGCGATTACGATCTCTAAAAACGTTGGAGGGATTCATACCATTACAGGCCTGGGAGAACAGATCAAGATCATGTTTACCTACTCGAATGGAAAGCTTGTATGCAGCACCTCGGAAGAGCAGTGGAGCGATAAAATTGTTGGCTTTATCGTCGGCTGGTTTTGCATCTGGATTCCTTGGATTACCACCGGTGTGGGTATTTACAAGCAGATAAGCCTGAAAAAAGATGTTTTTAACCACATCAACATGTTTATCATGGGTAAAAGTGAATAAAAAAAAGGCCAAATTGATTTTATGCATAGGACTGCTAGCCTTATACATTTTCATAATTTTTATGGGTCATTCTGTTTGCCTAATCTATTCGCTGATCGGATTCCCATGCCCCTCTTGTGGGCTTACAAGAGCTAACCTTTATTTAGTCTGCTTGATGTTCCCCGAAGCTTTCTCAATGCATCCGCTTGTCATACCAGCAGATGTGCTACTGTCATATATTGGCGTAAAACATATCATATTGCGTCGGAAGCCCCGAATGTGGGAAACTGTTTTTTATCTATTTGCAATACTTATGTTTGCTTTTGTATATGGTCATCGATTTCAGAACTGTTTTCCCGTCAGTCCTCCGTTCCAGTTTAATGGTGATGCCCTGATACCACGGATTTATAATTGTCTTCAGGCTTTGACTGGCCACTGGCCATCCGATACTTGATCTATCTGTGTTATTTCCCATACAGTAATACAACAGCGCCGCCCCCTGCCCAGTGCAGGAGAGCGGCGCCCAATTTCGTACAGGAGTTTATTTCGATTCAAAGCCGGGCGGAATTAATACATTCCGCCGCCCTGTGCCGCCATTGCCGCATTTGCAGCAGCGTCCGCAGCCGGATCAGGCTTATCGGTGACAAGGGATTCCGTGGTGAGAACCATCGCCGCAACGGAAGAAGCGTTCTGGATCGCAGAACGGGTTACCTTCGTCGGATCAAGGATACCGGCTTCGAACATATCGACATACTGCTCGGTCGCAAAGTTGAAGCCATAGCCCGTCTTATCGGATTTCTTAATCTGATCGACGATCACAGAGCCCTCCAGGCCGGCGTTTGCAGCAATCTGGCGCACCGGCTCTTCCAGCGTTTTCAGCACAATCTTCACGCCGGTTTTCTCATCGGCGTCATCCGTCGCAAGAAGCTTCTCAACTGTGGGGATCGCGTTGATCAGCGCAACACCGCCGCCGGCTACAACGCCTTCTTCCACAGCAGCCTTGGTCGCAGCAAGCGCATCCTCGATGCGGAGCTTCTTCTCCTTCATCTCGGTTTCAGTAGCGGCGCCAACATGGATGACCGCAACGCCACCGGAGAGCTTTGCAAGGCGCTCTTGCAGCTTCTCACGGTCAAAATCGGACGTGGTCTCTTCGATCTGAACCTTGATCTGGTGGATGCGGCTCTTAATCGCATCTGCATCGCCCGCGCCATCCACGATGATGGTGTTCTCCTTGGAAACCTTGACCTGACGCGCACGGCCGAGCTGCGTCATCTGCGTATCCTTAAGCTCGAGGCCGAGATCAGCAGTGATGACTTCGCCGCCCGTCAAGATCGCAATATCTTGCAGCATTTCCTTGCGCCTGTCGCCAAAGCCGGGCGCCTTGACGGCAACACAAGTGAAGGTGCCGCGCATCTTATTGACCAGAAGGGTTGCAAGCGCTTCGCCTTCGATATCTTCAGCGATAATCACCAGCTTCTTGCCGGATTGCAGCACCTGCTCCAGCAGCGGCAGAATCTCCTGGATGTTGGAAATCTTCTTATCCGTAATCAGCAGGTAAGCGTCATCGATAACTGCTTCCATCTTATCGGTATCTGTGCACATATAAGGGGAAACATAGCCGCGGTCGAACTGCATGCCTTCCACCACGTCGCAGTCTGTCTCAGCGGTCTTGGACTCTTCAACGGTAATCACGCCATCCGCAGAAACTTTCTCCATCGCTTCAGCGATCAGCTTGCCGATCGTCTCGTCGCCGGAAGAAACCGTAGCCACACGAGCGATATCATCGGAATTTGCAACCTGCTTGGAATTGGCCTTTACTGCGTCCACAGCAGCGTTAACCGCCTTCTGGATGCCCTTCTTGACCACCATCGGATTGGCGCCGGCTGCAACATTCTTCATGCCCTCGCGAACAAACGCCTGTGCGAGCAGCGTAGCAGTGGTGGTGCCGTCGCCCGCAACGTCGTTTGTCTTGGTGGCGACTTCCTTGACAAGCTGTGCGCCCATATTCTCAAAGGGATCTTCCAGCTCGATTTCCTTTGCAATCGTCACGCCGTCGTTGGTGATGAGCGGCGCGCCGTATTTCTTATCCAGGACGACGTTGCGGCCTTTCGGGCCAAGGGTGATTTTTACGGTATCGCTCAGCTTATCAATACCGGCCTGCAGGGCCTTGCGAGCCTCTTCGCCGTAGATGATCTGTTTAGACATAATCGATTACCTCCAACAATATTGATGAGTAAATACGGAATTCTTATTCGACAATTGCAAGGATATCGCTCTGACGGACGATGGTGTATTCCTCTTTATCAAGCTTGACCTCTGTGCCGGAATACTTGCTGGTGATAACCTTATCGCCCGGCTTTACGTACATTTCAACTTCCTTGCCATCCACAAGCCCACCGGGGCCGACCGCAATAACCTCCGCGATCTGCGGTTTCTCCTGAGCGGACGCTGCGAGGATGAGGCCGCTCTTCGTAGTCTCTTCTACCTCGACGAGTTTCACAACGACGCGGTCTGAAAGCGGTTTGATTGTCATATAGACTCCTCCTATAAATAAAATTTACTCATTTGGTTAGCACTCAAACTTCCTGAGTGCTAAGACATATTTTAGCCACTTCCACTGGAAAAATCAAGGCTTAATTTTAAAGTTTACAATTACGTCATAATCTATCTGAAAAAGTGTTTCATATGCCTTTGACAGGGGCTAATTCTTCGAAAAATCCACAGTTCCATCCGGAAAAGAGCGGCCCTGTATAACAATTTCGTCACAATTCAGGCGCATGTATTGTTTTTTATTTCAATGTATTGTAAAATAAGCTGATTTTAATCATTGCAATGACCGTACAATAATGATAAAGCGTGTGGCCAGGCCCAATTAAAAGGTTTGGCTGTTTATAAGGAGAATGGGTGTGAACAAGCAAACCAGCAGGGCCTCCTGCCTGCCAAGCGATCGGATTCCCTGGCGAATGGCTCTGATTACCCTTCTTTGCGCGGCTTTTTTGCCTGAATATATCGCCCCGGTTTTCACTCTGTCCACCTTTTTGGTGTTTAAGCGATATTTCAGCCAAACAAAGCAAAAAGCCCGCATCGGCACAGTGGGCAAGGTGTTTCTCGTCTATATGTGCTATATGATGATTTCTTTTCTTTGGTCAGACACCAAAATTTTTTCAATCCTCGTTCCACTGTTATGGATGGGGATGTTCCTTGGAGATATCTTTCTCTCCAACCTGATTGACCGGCGGGAGCGGCTACGCCAAGCGATGTTTTTCCTAACGATAGGCGCGGCGGCGGTGAGCGTTGTCGCTCTGCTTCAGATGCTGTGCATCAAGCTTAAGATTCCGTTTCCGATTCCATTCTGGAAAGACGTCGATCACTTTATCTTTAAATTCTTGCCCTTTTCTATCGTAACCGATTTCGTTTCCACACGGGCGAGCGCCACATTTGATAATCCGTTGATCCTAGCAGCCTATCTGATTATTATTTTACCGGTTTCAATCTACAGCCTATTTGAGCTCAAGGAGAAATGGCAGCGAATCACGGCAGGCGTTTGCGTTCTTCTAATTTTTGGCGGGATTGCTGCCACCTATTCGCGCGGCGCATATTTAGCCGTGATCGTCATGCTGGTTGTGCTGATGTTTTTGGGGAAAAAGCAGGCAGTGGGCATTGCCGCCTTATTCGCCGGCATCCTCCTCATTCTGCCGCAAAGCGTATATCAGCGTTTGTTTGCCATTTTGCAGCTTGATGTTTCTACCGTTACTAGGTTGGCTATTTGGGGCGGATGTTTAAAGGTTTTCACGGAAAACCCCCTGTTCGGCGTAGGCGCAGGCACAGAAAATGTGACCAATTTGCTGCAAAATCGCTTTGGAATCAATCAGCCGCATGCCCACAGCCTGTATTTCGAATTGCTCGTTGAGGGCGGCCTTATCAGCATTTTGTTTTTTGTCGCCGTGCTGAGCCTGCTGGTTTACGATTTGTTTTACCTACTGCGAAGCGGTCGGAAATGGCGGAGGATGGGCGTTGCCTACCTTGCCTCCCTGGCGGGATTTCTCGTATTTTCCGTATTTGAGTTTTCGCTCCAAACGCCGAAAGAACTGCAATATTTTATGCTGTTCCTAGGGTTGGTTGAAGCATCAAAACGGCTTTGCCAAAAATCTATGGCAGGGCAGAACATACCGCCTAAGCCTTTGGAAGAAACGCCGCCTGCCGTTAAAGAAGAATCCCCTGCATCGTCAGGATCTATTTGACAGAAACTATAGTGTAGTCATTTTCGCAATGAATCCGCTGTGGTTGCTATAAATCACACCGGGCCCGGCCATCCACGCGGGGTATCGCTTGAAACGCGTTGGATGTAAAATCGGGCTCGGTTATTTTTCAGAAAACGAGGAAAAAACAATGCAAAAAATCCAATTCTCCGACATGGAGCTATCCAATGAAATGCAACGGGCCGTGGAGGAGATGGGCTTCGAAGAGCCCACTAGTATCCAGGCGGCAAGTATTCCAATGATTCTTTCCGGCAGGGATGTCATTGGTCATTCGCAAACGGGCACAGGAAAAACAGCTGCGTTCAGCATCCCGGCTATTGAAAAAATCAACCCGGCCGGCGGGCGTAAAACCCAAGTGCTGATCCTTTGCCCAACGCGCGAGCTCGCTGTGCAGGCGTGCGACGAAATCCGAAAATTTGCAAAATACAAGCCATTTTTAAAGGTGGTGCCGATCTACGGCGGCCAACCGATCGAGAGGCAGTTCACCGCCCTGCGCGGCGGCGCGCAGATCGTGGTGGGCACGCCGGGGCGCGTGATGGACCATATGCGGCGCGGCACGCTAAAGCTTGACACCCTGCACATGATCATCCTCGACGAGGCGGACGAAATGCTCAGCATGGGCTTCCGGGAGGATATTGAAACGATCCTGAAGGATGTGCCGCAGGAGCGGCAGACCATCCTCTTTTCCGCCACGATGTCGCCTGAGATCATGCGGATCACAAAGCAATATCAAACCGACCCGGAGCTCATTAGAATCACGCGGGAACAGCTGACGGTGCCCAACATCGAGCAAACCTACTATGAAGTGCCCGTCGGCAAAAAAACAGAGGTGCTCAGCCGCCTGCTGGATGTTTACAACCCCAGCCGCTCTATCGTATTTTGCAACACGAAAAAGCAGGTGGACGAGCTTGTGGAAGAGCTTCATGCGCGCGGATATCAAGCGCGCGGCCTACACGGCGATATGAAGCAGGGCGAGCGCACACAAATTATGAACGGCTTCCGCAGAGGCTCCATCGACATCCTGGTGGCAACGGATGTGGCGGCGCGCGGTATTGACGTGGAGGATATCGCGGCGGTATTTAACTATGATATTCCGCAGGATGTGGAGTATTACGTCCACCGGATCGGCCGGACGGGCCGCATCGGCAAAGAGGGCCGTGCCTTTACCTTTGTGACGGGCCGCAGGCAGATTTATGAGCTGCGCGATATTGAGCGCTTTACCAAATCGAAAATCACGCTCAAGGCTGTTCCCTCCAGCAGCGAGGTGAATGAAACAAACGAGCGTAAATTCCTCGATCGTGTACGCGTTGTGTTGGAGGAAGGCGGCCTGGAGGAATACACGCCTTATACCGACGCTTTGCTGGAGGATTATGCATCCCTTGATATTTCAGCCGCTCTGATTAAAATGCTCCTGAAAAAAGAGCAGCGGGGCCGCAGGCCGAGCCGTGCAGATGACGAGCTGTTTGCTGCCGAGAGCAGGCGCAACCGAATGGAGCGAGACCCGCGCCGCCGAGAGCGCGGCGGCAATATGCGCCCCAACGCGGCACGCCGTTCCTCCTCCCCCCGCCGGGATGATGCAAATATGGAGAAGATCAGCATCAACCTCGGGCGGAAGCACCACGTCAGCGCCAGCCATATTCTCGGCGCTGTTGCAGGCGAAAGCGGCCTGCCGGGCAAGAGCTTCGGCAGGATAGAAATCCTAGATAACTGCACGCTGGTCAGCGTGCCGCGCGAGCATGTAAAGCTTGTGATAGACCGCATGAAGGGTTGTAAAATTATGGGCTATCAAACCGTCACCCGCAAATTGACCTGATTGGATGGAGCGCGTTCCAAGCGTTATCATAAATCATCAAAGGAGGCCTTCTCATGGAACCTTACAAAAAGGAATTTATTGAATTCATGGTAGACAGCGGCGTGCTAAAATTCGGCGAATTCACGCTAAAAAGCGGCCGCAAATCCCCTTTCTTCATGAACGCGGGCGCCTATGTGACGGGTGCTCAGCTGCGCAGGCTAGGCGAATACTACGCGAAAGCAATTCACGAAAATTTTGGGGACGATTTCGATGTGCTGTTCGGCCCGGCCTACAAGGGCATTCCCCTGAGCGTGGCCACGACCATCGCCTACAGCGCGCTTTACGGCAAGGAGATCCGTTACTGCTCCAACCGCAAGGAAGTGAAGGATCACGGCGATGTAGGCATTCTCTTGGGCAGCAAGCTCAAGGATGGCGACCGCGTTGTCATCATTGAGGACGTTACCACCTCCGGCAAATCGATTGAAGAAACGTTCCCAATCCTGATGGAGCAGGCAAAGGTAGAGGTCAAAGGCCTGATGGTTTCCCTTAACCGCATGGAAAAAGGCTTGGGCGGCAAGGTGAGCGCACTCGCGGAGATTAAAGAGAAATATGGATTTCAAGCGCGTGCGATTGTAACCATGGCCGATGTGATTGAGCATCTTTATAACCGGCCATATCAAGGGAAGATCTATATTGACGATCGTCTAAAGGCCGCAATCGACGCCTATTATCAGCAATATGGCGCTTGACCGTAAAAGCCCAAGCAAGCAGGAAACAACGCCCGCCGCAAATGAAACGAATCATTTGCAGCGGGCGTTATCATTGCCGGTCATTCAGCATTTTAAAATGATTCCGCAGCCGATGCGCTCGCCGCTGTCTCCCGCAGGTTGGGAGCGGTAATCATCCGGCATTTGATGGATGATTACCGAACGGCCAATCACATCGCACGGGCGAAATCGATCTGTATAGACCGTCATATAAGCATAACCGTGGTTGGATAAAAGAACAGGCAGATCTCCCGCATGGAATGGATGCAGCTGGTTCGTCGGGTTAAAATGGCCGCCTGCACAGGTGAAGTCCTTCTCACAGCAGCCCTGCTCATGGATATGGAGGCCAAAAAACGGGCCGGTATCCTCCGCCGGCAGATTCACCACCTCCGCTTTCACCAGTGTTCCGCGCGCCCAAGGATAAAAGCTGACGAAACCACGAAGGCACGGTGCATATGTACCGCCGTGGACCGCGGCCCGCGCATATGGGCATGTGCGCAGGATTTCGGACATGCTTTGACCCTGTACCATCATATAGATAGGAACCACCCCTTTCTGTTTGATAGGCCTTTTCAGGCTTATTCTATGTTTGAAGGGGGGATTTGGTTCAAAAATGTAAGCCCTCGTGTCAAATAATAACCTAAAAAGCCCGCCACAGCTTGCTTCGCTGCGGCGAGCTTTGGGCAGCCTGTATCAAACGCCTGGAATTACAATTCCATACTTTTCGAGGTTGGCATCATGTTCGGCCTGCGTCTTGGCGTAATAGATCGTGCTACCTTTCGAGCAAAAATAGAGCATATCTTTATACTCCGCCTCTGTGGAAGGGTTAATAGCCGCATTAATAGAGGAGCGGCCAGGATTACAGATAGGCCCGGCGGGAAGCCCCTTACATGCGCTGTTATAGGTATTGTATGCATTGCAATAGGCAGTATAGCTGCTATTCAGATTTTTATATTTTCCCACATTATCGCGGATATAAGAACGGAGATATACGGGCGTTGCATCTACCTGAAGCTTCATGCCCTGTGCAAGGCGGTTATGAAGCACAGCGGAAACGCGCTTTTTATCCGTATTCGTTTTCGCTTCTTTTTCAATGATAGAAGCGAGCGTTAAAATTTCATCCATATTTTTCAAATTCTTTGCGCTAGATGGATAATTTGCCAATACCGATTTACTGCCACGCAGGAATTTCCCCACCGCATCCTGCGGCTTCATATTCTTATAAAACTCATAAGTATCCGGGAACAGATATCCTTCCAGCTTAAAGGCGCGGTATTGCTTTTTGGGCATGCTCCCTACCAGCGGATAATAAGAAAAGTCATAGGTCTGCGCCGTATTGATAAAATCCGTTGCGCTGCATACGCCGTTCGCCTCCAGCTTTTTTGCAATTTGGATAATATTATACCCCTCTGGGATGGTGACCTTCACCGTACGGGATTCTGGTTCCTTCGCGACTGTCGTCTTATTGTTTTGCTGTGTTGCCTTGTTGGATGCAGTGCTGCCTGGTTTCCCCTGCGTAGCAGACACATTGGGCAAGGTATCAGGCGTGTCCCCGCCTCCGCCAACAGGCTGCACATCGGATTCCTCATCCGGCGGCAAAACAGGCTCTAAGGGTGTGGAATTGCCAGTGGAAAAGCTATCTACTTCTCCCGATGCGGTTTGGCCAGGCGCCAAAGAGTTTTCCTCCCCTGCATCGTCTTTCCCGCAGGCAGAGATAGCCACACAAAGAACGAAAGCCATAAAAACTGCTATCAATCGCAAAAACCAGCTTTTCATATCAATATCCCCCTTTTGACTGAATAATTTTTATTATACGACAATGAGATACAAAATGCAACCGATGGAGAACGACGCTCCTTTTTATGGATAGACACAGAAAAATCGCCGGCGGTCAACCGGCGATTTTTCTGAAAATGAGGGGGAAAGAAAGGAGAAAAAATGAAGAAGCAATCTATATAGGAACCCTCTTGCGAGGGGATTGTAGGTTGTCTGTCCTCCCCTGCCGGAGGGTTCTGTTCCGGCAGCGGGGACAGTGTGTGAAAAGAGAGGAAATGCATGAAAAAGAGAAACAAAAAAGCTTACCTATCTGTTTGATATGTGTGGGAAAAAAGCAGTTGACCGGCTGGAGCTTTTACATTCTATCATCCCCTTTCGTTTATCTTGGCTTTAGTATAGAATGCAAATATTGCAAGTGTGTGACGCAGAAAATAAGAATATGCGAAATCAATATGAACGTTTCGTAAGGAAAATTTGACCTTATTGTGCACAGGGCTGGCAGACGGGACAAAAATAAATATTCCCGCCCAGATACGCTTGCCGTTTCAGCGGCCCGCCGCAGGCCGAGCAGGGCATAGCAAGCGTGTTTTTGGAAAGAATGACCCGATACTGCCCGCTATGACCGTATAGATCCCGTTCCGTATCCCTCCCGCCGCCTGCCCGCATGGCGCAAAGCGTTTCTTTCACGCTGTGGTAAAGCCTGTCCAACTCCGCATCACACAACAGGAATACTTTCGATTTCGGATGAATTCGCGCCTGAAATAGGATATCCTGCAACACGCCGTTTCCAAGGCCTGGAATACGCTGCTCCGTTGCCAAAAAGGCTTTCACGCTCGCGGATGGTTTCAGCTCTGAAAGCAGGCTGCCAAAATAAGCGCAGTTAAACGCCTCCGCGTAGGGGGTCGGCTTTTGCCGGGCAATTTGGTAGTAGGGATTCTCCTGCTCTCCCTTCCGAAACGCAAGCATCGCGCCATACATCTGCACCGAGCAGACCAGCGAGGTGTGGTCTGAAAATTCGATCCGTAATTGATACTTCATGGGCAGTTTCGCCCTGGCCGGAAGCAGCCGGAAATTGACGCCGTCGCCAAATGTCATCCGCATATCTCCCAGCAAGAGTTCCACCATGCCGCCGACAGGGCGCGCCCCGCTGACCTCTAGCCCCTCCAACAGCAGCGGGTAAGTAGCAGGGTCGCCCTGATAAAATGTAAACTTATGGGGTGAATGATCCGCCTCCACCTTAAGAATCCGTTTTCCAGAGAGTGCTTCTCTCATTTGGCCTGCAATAACATGGCTTTCTGGAAGCTCGATCATATGTTTCTGCCCCTTTCTATACAATTTCTGTTGTTTTTATCATACCCTGCAAAAATGACAACAGTATGTCAACATATTAAAAAGAGGCTGTTGCAACATGTAAAGCATTTTGCAACAGCCTCTTTCTTACCACTGGTGAATGATCGATGGATGGGCAAACAAGCGATCCATAGATCGCATAAAGGGCACCAACGCTTCAAAATCAACGGCACGATGGTCAAACGCCAAGCACAAGGGCATCACCTGACGAATTCCAATCTGCTTCACACCGTTTTGATCGGTATAAACGCCAGGTTTTTCCTGCAAAGCTCCGACTGCCACCGCAAAAATCTGCGGTGGGACAATCTCCAACAATGCGGTTGCACCGTGCTGCTCCCTGTAAATGCTTCCGATATTGGATACCGTAACGCTCCCCTGCTCCAAATCCGCTTTTGTCAGGCGGTCGCTCGCCGGTATTTTGCGGTAGGCTTTTTTTGCCTTCCCGGAAAGCGTTTTCACCCGGTGCTTCCCCACCTTGGAGCCGAACAGGCGGCGCAGCACGCGCACGAGGTGCAGCCGCTTGAGATGGCCCATCGTTTCGGCGAAAGCTACCTCATACATTGCCTCATTGAAATCCGTTTTTTTCATTTTGCGGCCAATCTCCTCAATATAGGCCGCAAGCTCATCGAGCGATTTCGAACCGACATCCCGCAAATTGACTGTCATCATCTCGCCATTTGGCAGGCACCACGGAACGGAAATATCGATATGATCCAAAACCGTTACGCTACCACGAACAGTCCTTTCGCGGTAATCAATATGGGCATTAAGGGCCGGAGCGGCCTTCAGGCCCTCTGCAATGGCTTTCAGCATGATTGTATTCACTGTAATCTTATGCCTCCGGCTTGCATCGTGGCTGAGTGCGCGGTATTCCTGCATAAAATTCGTCACGTCCGGTTCATACATATAAGTTACGTGCGGAATAGTTTTCCAGGATTCGGAAGTCATATGGGAAACAATCTTTCTCTGCATACCAAAATGCATTATCCGGTCGTTTTCACGATCTGCCTTTTTTTCATGGGAAGCCACCAGGTTGTGATCCATCGGGAATTCCAGCACCATTGTATCTTGCATCATCAAACACTCCTTTATGCCTTTTCAAGCTGACCGGCGATTTCTGCTTCGGCCTACGTGAATATTCATTCGTAATATCAAATTGTTTTTTGGGGGTGCTTTCAAAAAGTTTTATTTTTTAAGATAAGCGTAGCGAAGCAACAACGTAGGAGTGAACTGTGTTCGCCCTTAGGCTAGGACAATCGCATGGTGAATCCATATGTATCTCCACAAAGATTAAAATCTGGCGAATGCAGTTCCTTTCTGCGATGCCTTTATTTGTAACGCAGTTTATAATACCATGTCATATAGTGATTGTAAATATAATATGCATTTTAAAAACCCATATCCTTGCGAGCTTATTTTTGAAATTTTTAGATACTTTTCATGCTGAGCGAAGTACATCACAAAACAAAAAGTTTCAAACACTTGCCGATTCAGCAGATCATCAATTTCTCCCTATACGCAAAGATAAGGCTGTTTTGTATTGGAGCAGCACACACGGCCTCCCATAGGCAAAAAGAAAAACTGCCCTGGCTGCGATTGCATGCCAGAACAGTTTATGCATCCAAATTTTTATTGTGCATGTCTGATTCAAATTATCTGCCGTATTTTCGTACCATCACCAACACTGCGATCGACAGAATGGCGAGCGTTGCAACTGCTCCGGCAGCAGCAGCGCTATTTCCCTTTTTCAGGCTCATGATTCAACCGGCTCCTTTCATTACATTCCGCATTCCTTTGTTTCCTAATTATATGCCTTTTTGCTCTTGCATGCAAACTATGGTTGCACACAGGAGGATTGATTGACGCGTTGGGAAAGCCACTGCGGCGCCTCTTTTTCTGGAAGAAACAAAACCGCATTTCCCATTTGATCTTCAAATTCTACGAGTATATAATAACCTTCCGTATCCAAAAAATAATGCAGATAGGCATGTGCCATGATCTCTTCGATTTCCTTCTGATCCAGTATGAAGCGGGAATGCCGGAATGCCGAAATCGCCGGGCCGTTACTGTAGAAGGATTCATAGCCGGACAAAAGGTTTTTCACCCACCGGCCATGAAATTCCTGGGCAGCGTATCGGATAGAAACATATGGAAACGTTCCACTCGACCCTAAATTTTGCGGAATCATACCATTGGCCTGGATCACCGATAGCTTGCGAATCTCCGGAATTTCCTCCAACAGGTCTGCCACGCCCTGCTGCCGCAGAAAATGAAGCGTATTTGTCATATCTTTGGTGATGGCAATACGGAAGGAACCATAGGAACCCGAAACCTGCCTAACCGGCTGTTTGGAGAAATCGGTTCTTGAATCTGACCGCGCAAACGCAACCGTACCCAGCTCCGGCGAAGAGGGATGATATCTCTCCTGCGCGGTCTGTGCACAAAAATCATCGCTGATGCATTGCAGCAATTCCATACGCTGCTTTTTATTCAAATGCAGCGCCTGCTCCTTTGCCATCCATTTGCCGCTAATTCGTATCAAATCGGAAGCTTGCAGTTCACTTTTCCAGCTATTGAGCCGGTCGAACGCCTCCGGGTCCGGCGCGCCGGTCAGCACCTCCCGAACCATCGCATGGTAACGGTCGCTATCCTCCAACTGCAAGAACTGCATCAACTGGGAAAATGCGATTCTGTCATAATGACGCCTTACCTGACGGCCATCTTTGAGGGTATAAACAAATTGGATCACCGTATGAACGACCTGCTCCTTATGCGGCCCCGTTTCCCTCAGAGGCTGTTTGCCTGATGTAGCCAGATTCTGATGCAGCTTTGTAATCAGGGCGAGATCGTTCGGGGAGGTAAAACCTGGTATGAGATCGCCTTGCAGCAAAGAGCGGTACTCATCATTTCCGCCTGATCCGTTATAGCCCGTTATTTGAATGCTCTGATTGGGCATCACAACCGCTGCGCTCTGCACTTGGGAAACCTCCGGAACATAGCTGCTGAATCCGCCAAACCCCGTCACAGCAAAAACACCCAGTAATACTACCGCCCCCAAGTGGAGCGGTAGAAGACGCAGCCTTTTGCAAAAGCGCTTTGCATCACGCGTCAGTGCTAAGTAAAAAAAGCAATAAACGGCCGCATAGGCCAATACGCCTAGCAGCACTGCGACATAGGCCGGCAAGGGGGAAGCCACCTTCAAAACGGCCCCGTAGCAGAAGAAGCCGATCAAACCAACCACGCATACGTTAAGCACCTTGCTTTTGCCCAAGAAGCCACAGATTTCAGCCTTCCTGCGCCGGAACAGAAAGGAACCAAGGGCAGCGGCGCCAATGGCAACCAAAGCCCAAAGTAAAAGCGGAAAAACGTGAGGCGCTCCCCATTGCGCGTCTATGCACTGCTCAAAAGCCTGACCGACGCTTGCTTTCAACAGGAAAAGAGGCTGAACCTGCTGATAACTGGATATCATTGTAAATAGAACGCTATTATATTCCATCGTTTCAAAAGTAGCGCCATACGGATTACCCCAAACGCAGTTCATCAGCCCCTCTGCCCCAGCGAGCAGAATGGTAGGCGATAAAAGCAGAAGTACAGAATATAGGGCGCCCTCACCAATGGTGCCTACGCAGCTGAACACCAGCGCCGTCACGGCAAAGCTCAGGGAAGATAGGATCACCAAAGCCGCCAATACGGAACCGGCAGCAATCCACAGCCCCCTGCTTGATCCAAAATAGGCCAGATTCAAAAAAACATTTGCAGCGACCGGGATCAAAGAGGCAAGCAGCAGCAAAAGCTCGCCTGCCATATAACGGCACCAAAACAGCGACTGTCTGGAGAACCCCAAGCTGTAATATACATTGACAGTACGCTTGCTCGCCATAAAACGGAAGAGACAAATTCCCAGGACGACCGGCGCCAAAAGCACACAAATTTGCAGGGGCAGCAGACCATCCGATTCAAAAAGAACATAGCGGTATATCGACCGCAAAGTGGGCGAAGAATTTTGCTGTAAATATGGCGCAAACTTACTATCATACGTAAGCACGAACTGAAATGTTATCCCTGTGAACAGGATCAGCATCGATAACAAATATGGCAGCACCGCAGGCAGGCCGGATATCAAAGACCGCCGAATCAAACCGGCACTTGGCGATAAAACGCGTCTCTTCCTCTCCATAACTGCTCTCCCTTCTGGTTTCATACAGCTTTTATTTGAATATATCAGCGTAATCCTGCTCTTCTCCCTCCATCTCATCCATGAAAATCTCTTCCAATGAGAGTGGAAAGCTTTCCAATAAGATGGGGTTCATTGCACGAAGCCGCTCCTCCTGCTCGCGGATATCTCCCTGCACGGTAAAGGTAATCAAGCGGCCATCTTTTGTGAATCGCTTGAGAGAAAAATCTGAAAAATCACCGCGATCCATTTCACGGTTAAACGCTACCCGGAATTTGCAGCGGCTGGCGCTGATATCATCTACCGAGCAGTCAAGCAAAAGCTTTTGACCATCCAGAAGGCCGACATGATCGCAGAGATCCTCTAGCTCGTGAAGATTATGGGAAGAAATAATCACAGAGGCGCCGCGCTCCGCCACATATTCAAGCAGCAGCTTTTTGGCGAGAATCCGCTTTGCTGGATCCAGCCCATCGAAAGATTCATCCAGCAACAAAAATTCAGGACGTGTGGAAAGGCAGAGCACCAGCTCCGCCTGCCGGCGCATCCCCTTTGAAAAGCCATTGATTTTTTCATTTGGATTCAGGCGAAAAAGATCGCATAGTTCCCGAAAGGTGTTCCAACTAAAGCAAGGATAGTAGCTCTCATAAAAACGAGCCATTTTCTTCAGCGTAGCGTAAGCCTGAAAATAGAGCTCGTCCGGCATATAAAAAAGACGCTGCTTCATTTTGGCATTGTCAAAAATATTCTCGGCATTCACCCGCACAACGCCTTCCTCCGGCCGGTAGATGCCCGCAATCGTTTTTAAAAGAGTGGTTTTGCCTGCTCCGTTAAACCCTACAAGCCCATAGATTGACGCTTTATGGACGCTTAGCGAAAGGCCGCTCAAGGCGGTAAAACGACCAAACCTTTTCGTCACGTCGATCACATCAATCATTGGATCTCCCCCTTTGCGTAAATCTCTTTTACCAACTCAATGATTTCCGCCTGCAAAACGCCTTTGGACTGCCCAGAAGAAACCGCAGTGCGTATTTCCTCCAGCGCCTTTTCCTTGATTCGCGTATTGGCAAACGCATTTTCGTTTACATAGCTGCCTTTGCCCGGCATGGAATAAATCACGCCGTCCGCCTCCAAATCCATAAACGCATGCTTTACCGTATTAATATTCAGGTTCAGCTCGCGTGACAGCGCACGGATAGACGGCAGCTGTTCATTTGGGCGAAACACACCGAGCTGGATCAGGCGCATGATCTGCTCCTTAATCTGCTCATAGATCGGCGTGCGGCTTCGCAGGTCGATGTCGATCAAGGCGGTTCCCTCCTCCATATCCTAATCGTAAAACTGAAAGGCAATGCCCCGCCCACAGCAACGGCTATGGGCAGGGCTTACGCAGCCAAGGGTTCTAAACCGCTTTCCCTCTTGGAAGCATATGAAAAAGCTTTATTTGACAGCGTCTTTTACATACTGCGGCGCAGCGGATTCGGGCAGGAACATACAGGTGTAACCCTTGTCGCCCGCCAGCTTCACCTGAACAAAGTACCCATCCACCCCGTAGAAATAGGCGATATGAGAACGGTCGGCAATTTCCTGCGCCTGCTTGGCATCGGCAATCTCTACAGCGTTTTTGAAGGCCGACTCATAGACGCCGCCCTGTGATTCATACTTTTGCACTTCCTCCGCCATGTATTTGGATGACTGCCAAGAACCAATAAAGAAAAAGGAGTCATAACGCAGATGCTCCGGAGCGTGATTCTCTTCTTCGCGCGCGCGCACAATTTTCACGCTTTCCACTTCGGCGGGCCGGCCGATCGCATTATAAAAGCCGTTGGATTGCAGGAACTGAATGGTTTTTTGCATCTCCTTGGTCAGATACACCGTATACCCGTCCATTGTGCTAACGGAGGGCATTCGCATCCCGCCGCTTCCGCCATAGCCCATGTTTCGTTCACTATCCTGAATATGAATGAGGCCAAGCAGCTGCTGCGTGGGGAAATAACGCTGGTCTGCCTTCTGAGCGGTCAAATCATCGGCAACGCATTGCAGAAGCATCCTCCGCTGCGGCTCAGACAGGCTAAGCTCCGTCTCCTGCTCCAGATCGGGGCTCCACAGGACGATAGCGCCCGTTTTCTGAATAGATTCCTGTACCCAATTATCATACCGCGACGTTAAGGGAGCTGTCAATAATTTTTGAATCTGCTCGCGGCCAGCTTCCGTATCCTCTATATGAAGCAATTGATTGATCGCCTGAACCGGCACATGGTAATAGTGCCGCATGAGCTGCTTTCCGTTTTTGAGCTGATATACCACCTGAATGGTGCTCTCAACAAATTGATCCTCACGAGCAATCCCCTCCTGATTGGCGGTGATTTTCTGATCGCCGGTTTGAATAATCCGCTCATGCACCTGACGGACCAAGCGAAGATCCTCCTCCGCCTCAATCCCCTCCAGCATGTTGCCCAAAGAGCCCCAATTATACTCCGAGCCGTAAGACGAACCTATGCAGCCTGTGCCAATAATCGATTCGGCGGGCACTGTGATAGAAGCGCTTTGAATCTCTGAAAGCTCCGGGATGCGCGTGCTGAAGCCAAACAGGCCCGTCGCAAACACGATGCCGATGATCAGCGTGATGCCGAGATGAATCGGCAGCTTTTTCAACCCGCGTAAAAATTCTTTCCCATTTCGGATCAAGGCAAAATCCACAATGCAGTAGATCACTGTAAACACCAGTAAGCCGACTACGATGGCAAGCGCCATGGGGAGTTTTGCCTGCGTAACATGAATGACAAGCCCAAAGCCGAGGAAGCCGAGCAGGAATGTAATGAAAAAGTTTAAAACAGAATTTGCGCCGAGGAAGCCGCAGATTTCCGCCTTACGCTTCCGAAACAGATACATACCCAGAAACATAACAGCGACAACCGCGATGGTCCAGAAAACCAGCGGTAGGAAATTCGGCTTCACCCAAGGTGCACCCTCTCCGTATGAGCTTGGTATCAGCTTCCCGCTCGCATCCAATGCGGATAGGTTGTTGACGCCATCATAGAGAAACAAAATGGGATTGAACGCCTTAAAAGTAGTAGGAAGGTCTGTGGTGCCATAGCCCATAAAGTATTCCCCATAGGGATTCCCAAAAAGCGTTTCCATCAAATATTGCAGGCAATAAAGGATAATCATCGGCGAGCCGAGAATCACAAATGGGAAAAAGCAGCCCTCTGCCACAGTGCCCACGCAACTGAACACCGCTGCCGTCACCGTAAAAGAAAAACAGGCCAAGATCGAAAAGCTCCAGAAATAATAGGCCGTTGCGCTCCAAAGCTGCCAGGAAGAGCCCAGATAGGAAAAGTTGAGAATGAGATTGAACAGCAATGGTAAAGCGACAGACACAACCAGCATCAGGACGCCTGCCAGATATTTGGATACAAAAAGGGATTTCCGCGTGATGCCGAGGCTATAAAATACATTGACTGTTTTTTTGCTGGCAATAAAGCGAAACATCATCACACCCAGCAAAACCGAACAGCCAACCACAGCCAAAATAGCCAAGGGAGCAAATTCGGCATCTCCTATCAGCAGATACCGATAGGTTTCTTTCAAAGAGACTACCGTTTCCCCCTGGCGGGGAGAGGCGGCGGCATTGTTGATCGACAGGATCCTGATCAAGTTCATAACAGGGATGCAAAACGCCAGCGCGGCCATATTCAGCAACGGCATTAGAAAATTGGACGTCAGCGCCGTTCGGAACGTATACAGGCGTGGATTAATTGAAGATTTCGGTGAAGTCATAGTCGGTTCCCTCCATTTCATCCAGAAATATTTCTTCCAGTGAAAGCGGCATGCTTTCAAGCACAAGAGGCTTCATCTGCCGAAGCTTTTCTTCAATTGGCGCCCGCTCCCCTGCTGTGGTTAAAAGGATCATACTGCTATCCTTTTTAAACCGCTTGATTTCCAAACCGGCAAAATCCTGCTGCGTCATCTCCCGGTTAAAGGCCAAGCGGAATTTGCAGCGGTTTTGGCTGATCTCTTGAATCGAGCAATCCAAGGCGAGCTTTTGACCATTGATTAATCCTACATGGTCACAAAGGCCTTCTATTTCATGCAGATTATGGGAAGAAACAATGATGGACACTTCTTTTTCCGCCATATATTCCACCAACAATTGTTTGCTCAGGCTCCGCTTGGCGGGATCGAGCCCATCAAAGGATTCATCCAGCAGCAAAACATCCGGATGGGCCGACATACCCAGCACCAATTCTGCCTGCCTCTGCATCCCCTTGGAAAAACCATTGATGCGTTTGCTGGAATCCAAGCCGAATACCTTGGTCAAGTTTTGAAACGTTTTATCACTGAATTTGGGGTAGTAGCCTTTATAGAAGCGCGCCATCTTTTCCATGCTCGCATAGGGCTGAAAATAGAGATCATCCGGCACATAAAACAAGCGCTGCTTCATTTTTGCATTGTCAAAAATGTTTTCGCCGCCGATGCGCACCTCACCCTCTTCTGGCTTATATACGCCGGAAACGGTTTTCAATAGCGTCGTTTTTCCCGCGCCATTGTAACCCACAAGGCCATAGATGGAAGAGCACCCCACGGAAAGGTTCATCCCGCTTAAAGCGGTAAATTTGCCGAACCGTTTGGTTACGTTTACAATATCAATCAATCAAAACCCTCCTTTGCAATTGTAAAAGCGCTAACTGTGATATCACACATATTACAGTTATGAGAATAGCATAAAAAAAGTGTATCGTCAACCTCTGTTTTAAAACGTAATGCATTCGTAAGAAATCTGTAACTTTTCAAATTGTTGTGAACTGGAACAGAACGGACATTGAAACCGCCCTGTCAGCGGGGGGCGGTCTTTGCATCGGAAACGAGCTTACGGTGGCTGTTGGCGCCCTTACTTTGTTATCCGCCGCGATTCATAAAAAAAGTGGTTTCAGGCGCATCCAAGCCCAAAACCACAATGTCCCGAAAAGGGTTGTCTGAACAGATAAGCATTTTACAGCAGCCTCGTTTACCGCACGCTATAGGATCATCACAAAAGTGCCCGCCGTTATCAAAATGCCACCGATGACCGTCTGCGGCGTGATCTTCTCCCCTAGAATGAGAAAAGCCAGCACCATGCTGATGACTACACTGAATTTATCGATCGGCACTACCTTAGAGGCCTCTCCCATTTGAAGAGCCTTATAATAAAACAGCCAGGAAAGCCCGGTTGCCAAACCGGATAGAATGAGAAAAATCCAGCTTTTCCTGCTGATATCGGAAATTTGGCTCTGGGTACCGGTTACAAACACAATCCCCCACGCCATAATCAGCACGACGACCGTCCGGATGGCAGTAGCTAAATTAGAATTAATCCCTTCGATTCCGATTTTCGCTAAAATAGATGTAACCGCTGCAAAAAACGCGGATAAAAGTGCAAAGAGCACCCACATCATACTGTTTCCTCCTTCCTTTTTCGTTTTCAAAGCAATGCCTCCTCTGTATACGGAAATGATTGTAAATCGCGGCGCTGCATCCTGTCACGCTTGACCGCCCTGCCCGCTTATGCTATTATGAAAACGTTATTTTTTATCACGAAGCGCAGCGAGTAACAAAGCAAAACCAGATGTATTCACACGAAACAAAGAGCTACGCAGCGCCTACGAAAGCGGGCGGCTACCGGCTATTTTATGACGGCGTAGAGGCAAACTCTGTTCGCCCGCAAGCTAGAGAAATCCACGTGTGTTTACATAAGGATCAAACGCAGGCGGCCATTATTGCGCCGATACGGCAGGGGGAAATGAAAATGCGGCAGGCTTTGGTAGTAGTAGATTATCAAAAGGATTTTGTTGACGGCAGCCTTGGGTTTTCACAGGCGGCAGCGCTTGAGGATGCCATCTGCGCCAAAATTGAGGCGTATCATGCCAAAAATCAAACCGTAATTTTTACACTGGATACGCACGACGACAACTATTTAAAAACGCAGGAGGGAAGGAAGCTCCCCATTCCCCATTGCGCGAAGCACTCTGCCGGATGGCAGCTTTATGGGCGTGTGGCCGCCTTACGCCGGGCGGAGGACCCCACGATTGAAAAGCCGGGCTTTGGTTCCCTTGCGCTCGCAGAGCACCTACGTTGTGCAAATTTTGATCAGATTGAGTTTGTAGGCCTTGTCTCCTACATTTGCGTGATTTCCAATGCCGTGCTGGCGAAGGCTGCCCTGCCGGAAGCGGAGATTATCGTGGATGCGGCCTGCACGGCGGGCGCTGACCATGCGCTTCATGAAGAGGCGCTCCATGTGATGGAAGGCCTTCAGATCACCGTAAAAAACCGGCAGCGGCCAGAATAACCCTTTGCTCGGTTGCGTATAAATGATAGATCAAACAAGAAAGGTCACTTGGATGATGCAATACATCGTTATGGATCTCGAATGGAATAACGTATACAGTATCAAACGCGGCGGATTCATGAACGAAGTCATCGAAATCGGCGCCGTCCGTTTGGACGAGCAGCTTTGTGAAATCGACGCGTTTTCCCATCTGATTAAATCCCAAATTGGCAAGCGGCTGCGCGGGCACGTCCGGGAGCTGACACATTTGACCAATGAGGATTTACAGAGCGGCGAGCCCTTTACCCAAACGATGGCGCAGTTCCGAAAATGGGTAGGAAACGGCCCGGTTACGGTATTGACATGGGGCGATACGGATATTCGTGTTTTAATTGAAAACTTTAAGTTGTTAAACGGCTTGGAAACGCTTCCCTTTTTGACTTACTATGCCGATCTGCAAAAAATTGTTCAAGCCGCGCTTCAGCTATCCACCGCGCAGCAGACGGGCCTAAGCGCCGCAGCGGCAATGTTGGGCATCGGGGAAGATGGGCTTTCGCTCCACCGAGCGCTGGATGACAGCATTTTATCGGCGGAATGCCTGCGCCGCGTTTTTTCACCCGCGCTGGTTGAGCAGTTCACCTTGCCATGCGGCGACGAGTTTTATGAGCGGCTCCGTTTCAAAGCATATGTCATCAGCGATATCCACAGCCCAAAGGTAGATCCTGAGCAGCTGCGCTGCTTTTGCGATCAATGCGGGCGAGAAGCTCAGCAGAAAAGCGAATGGGTTTTTACCTGCCGTGCCTTCCGCGCCAAATTCTTTTGCCCGCATTGTGAGCGGCTTTTGCGCCATACCGTCCGGTTCAAGCAGTATTACGACCGGCTGGATGTACATAGAAAAACCGTTTATATAGAGCCGCCTAAAAAGGATGAGGAGCAGGCGCCAACTACCGCTCCAGCCTGTGCGGAATCAGGCCTGAAATCCTAAAAGTCATCTATAGAAGGCCGCCCGGCTACTTCGGGCGGCGCTTTTTCTACGTGCTTTTTAAAACTCCTCCTGGCCTAAGTCCATGTCATCGCAATCGTCATCATGCATCAGCTCGCCCAAGCGCATTCTGCGCTCTACCTTCATTTTTTCCACCTGCTGATGGATCCTCTCCTTTACCTCCCCTGGGCGTTTCACGTTTTTAATTACCAGATGCGGCATGCTTTTATCCGAAGAATGCACCAGCACGCTGCCTACGCCAAAAATCCGCTGCCCCAAGGAGCGCTTGACGCTCAAATCCCGCACGCGATAGAGCAAAATCTCCTCTTCTTCCAGGTTTAAAAATCCAGTCTGCAAAAAAATGCGATCCTCTGATAACGAATATTTGGTGAAGGTGAGCGGCATACCCAGCACGCGTTTACGATCTTTCCAAATTAGATTTTTCTGTTCTTCCATAATATGAGTCATCCTCTCCATATTCAGATAAAAAGGATTGAGGTGTTTCGCACCATGCCTCTCCCCTGCCTTGTATTGTATCAAACTTGCAGGTATCCTTCAACAAAAACCCATTTTTTTCGTTGCCAAGCGGCTTTGATCCTTGAAGGGACATTGAAATTCATGCTATAATAATTTTATACGGATTGCAAAGTTATAGGAATCATTGATAAATGACGATCTGCGAAAAACACCTCTTGCCGCGAAGCGTCAATGCCTTTTTTCGCAGAGGGATGCTTTGTTGGCCTGATGATACCCCGAGGTACTGAAAAACAATTGAGCCTTAAAAGAAGATAAAGGAGCCAAAACGATGAAAATGAGCCACCTTCTGGGGGAGCGTTTTAAGGAAACGCCCTCCGACTGCCAGATTGCAAGCCACGCCTTGATGATGCGCGGCGGCTATATGCGCCAGCTGTGCAACGGCATCTATTCGCTTTATCCGCCCGCGCGCCGGATCACCCGCAAGATCGAGCAGATTATCCGAGAGGAGATGGATGCGATCGGTGGGCAGGAGGTGCTGTTCCCCGTTGTCATGCCAGCTTCCCTATGGCGGGAATCCGGCCGTTATGAGAGCATCGGCAGCGAAATGGCCCGTTTCCAGGATCGCAGCGGGAGCGATGTTGTGCTTGGCATGACACATGAGGAGGCGGCTGTGCAGCTCGCGCGTGGCGCAGCAAAATCCCATGCGGATTATCCCTTTATGATCTATCAGATCCAAACGAAATTCCGCGATGAACCGCGCTGCCGCGGCGGGCTGATTCGGGTGCGGGAATTTACAATGAAGGACGCCTACTCCTTTCACACCTCACAGGAAGATTTGGAGGAGTACTACGAAAAATGCTATGAAGCCTACCACCGCATTTTTGCCCGCGCGGGCGTACCGGAGGTGGTGGCGGTCAAATCCGATTCCGGTATGATGGGCGGAAGCATCGCCCACGAATTTATGCTGCTGACCGAGATCGGCGAGGATTCCATCGTCCTGTGCGACAGCTGCGGCTACCGCTCCAATATGGAAGCCGCACAGTGCATTGTCAAGAATCCGGTAACAGAGCATGCTCAACTGAAAAAGGTCTCCACCCCCGGTGTGAAAACCATTGAAGACCTGTGCGCTTTCCTTCACTTGGAGCCGGAGCAGACCTGCAAGGCTGTGGTGTACCAAAAAAATGAGGACGATGGCTATGTGGTCGTGTTTATTCGGGGCGATTTGGAAGTGAATGAAACCAAGCTACGCAATCTCCTAAAAACGGAGATTCACCCGGCCGCGCAGATCACGCAGGAAAGCGGACTCGTACCTGGCTCCATCGGTGCGGTGGGCCTGAACGATAAGATACAGTCGGTCTTTGACCGCTCCATGGAGGGTATCCGGTGCACGGTATGTGGTGCAAATGAGGATGGCTACCATCTCACCGGCGTTTCATTGGAGCGCGACCTCAAACAGAAGCCGGAATTCTTCGACGTGGCAAAAGCCGTAGAGGGCGGTGTCTGCCCGGCCTGCGGCAAGCCGCATCTGCGCATCAGCCGCGGTATTGAGGTGGGGAATATCTTCCAGCTTGGCGATAAATACACCCGTTCCATGGAGATGCAGTATCTCGACCGGGAGGGTAAGCTGCAATACCCGATCATGGGCTGCTATGGTATCGGCGTAGGGAGGCTTGCAGCCGCTGTGTGCGAAGTGCGGCACGACGATTACGGCCCGATCTGGCCGATGGCGATCGCACCCTGGCAGGTGCAGCTTTGTGCGCTGAAAGCTGTTGACGCGCAGGTAAAAGAAACAGCGGAAAAGCTCTATGACGAGTTGACCAAGGCAGGCATAGAAGTGATCTTCGACGACCGCTCGGTGAGCGCAGGGGTCATGTTCTCAGATGCGGATCTTTTGGGTGTGCCGCTGCGGCTTGTGGTGAGCCCCAAGACCTGCAAAAAGGGAATCGTTGAATTTTCAGCAAGGGATAAATCCTTCAAAGAGGATCTTTTACCGGAGGCGGTATGCCAAGCGGTGAAGGAAAAAATTCAGCAGATGATGGTGGATTAACTGCTTTAAAAAATAACAAGCCCGTAGGCCTTTTCAGTGAACTGACCCCCAAAAGTTAGACAATATTTTGGATTAAAAATTGTTCAAGCAAC
>ENA-ORUW01000632-ORUW01000632.1-human-gut-metagenome-genome-assembly--contig:-NODE-632-length-32040-cov-20.547944_pt1 | contig 32040 bp, 26 predicted proteins | sample MGYA00242088_ERZ509227 | MGnify/ENA primary metagenome ERZ509227 (study PRJEB26280, sample SAMEA2338816) | human gut metagenome | biome: human gut; feature: human-associated habitat; material: faeces... | reverse complement strand
AAAATCACGGACAGGATAAACCGCTTCCTTGAAAAAAACATTCCGCCCCGGGTGATGATAATCGGCGCGGGAAAAGCAGGAACACTTATACTTAAGGAAATGAAAGCCAGTGAAAGGGTCCATGGATATCCTGTCTGCATAATCGATGATGACAAGGACAAACAGGGACGGGTCATTGATGGCGTATCCATTATGGGCAGCCGAAGGGATATAGCAAGACTTGTAAGGGAGAAGGGGATTGATGAGATTTACGTGGCCATTCCTACTGCTCCTCCTGAGGATATAAGGGATATTTTGAAAATCTGCCAGGGAACAGGGTGCCAGGTCAAGATACTTCCCGGCGTGTACCAGCTTATGAATGGCGAGGTCACGATTTCAAGACTCCGAAAGGTGGAGATAGAAGATTTACTGGGAAGGGAACCGGTAAATGTTAATCTGGATGAAATCATGGGTTATGTAAAGGGAAAAGTAGTGCTGGTCACTGGCGGAGGCGGTTCCATTGGCAGTGAACTGTGCAGGCAGCTGGCAGTCCATAAGGTAAAGCAGCTTATCATATTTGATATATATGAGAATAATGCTTATGAAATCCAGCAGGAATTAAAACGGAAGTATCCGCGTCTGGATCTGGTGGTGCTGATTGGCTCCGTGCGCAATACGAACCGTCTTGATTATCTTTTCCGTACATACAGGCCTGATATTGTTTACCATGCAGCGGCTCATAAGCATGTGCCTTTAATGGAGGACAGTCCCAATGAAGCCATAAAAAATAATGTCCTAGGCACTTATAAAACAGCCGGGGCCGCCATTAAATACAAGGTACAGCGTTTCATACTCATCTCAACGGACAAGGCAGTGAATCCAACGAATATCATGGGAGCAAGTAAGCGCCTCTGTGAGATGGTGGTTCAGATGAGCAATCAAAAGAGCAGTACGGAATTTGTCGCGGTCCGCTTTGGCAATGTGCTGGGAAGCAATGGAAGTGTGATTCCATTATTCAAACAGCAGATTGAAAATGGCGGCCCGGTGACAGTGACGCATAAGGATATCATACGTTATTTCATGACAATTCCGGAAGCGGTAAGTCTTGTGATTCAGGCCGGCGCCTATGCAAAGGGCGGTGAAATCTTTGTACTGAATATGGGGAATCCGGTCAGGATTCTGGATATGGCAGAGAACCTGATTCGTTTATCCGGCTATGAGCCATACAAAGATATAGATATATGCTTTACCGGATTACGTCCGGGAGAAAAGCTGTATGAAGAACTTCTCATGGATGAAGAAGGATTGCAAAAGACGGTCAATGACAGGATATTCATTGGAAAACCCATTGATATGGATTATGACCGGTTTGAGAAGGGGTTACAGCGTCTGGGGGAGGCGGCCCTTAGTGAAAACGCTGATGTGAGGGAGTTAGTTCATGATTTGGTACCTGAGTACCATTACAGAAAAAATAATACTGAAATGGTTGATATGGAAGCTGCTGTGAGTTTGGAGCCTGCTGTTAAAGGATTGATGAAGGACAAACTAATATGGCATGATAAAGTAGCAATCTGCAAGAATGGAATTATGAATAATAGGTAAAATGGCATTCATACAGAATTGTCGCCTTTGCGCATTCTGCTTGGATGCCTGTTATATGGATGAGTATTGGCCGTGAAAGCTGGTTCTGTTTCTTTTAAGGACAGATTCTCTTTTAGGGGATGGCGAAGCATACCCATTTAGAGGATAGGGATTAAGAAAAGGAAGGAGGATTCAGATGATCCAATGGTATGCGGTACAGGTCAGAACCGGAAGGGAGCAGGCTACGGCAGAATTATGCCTGGCGAGGATTCCTCGGGTTATCCTGGAGGATTGTATTATTCCAAGATTTGAACGTATGCGGCGATATCAGGGGGATTGGCATTCTGAGCAGCCTCCCATGTTTCCAGGCTATATTTTTCTGGTAACAGATCAGGTGGATATTCTTTTTACAAAATTGAAGCAAATACCAAATTTAACAAAAATACTAGGAGATGGGACTGAATTCATTCCTCTAACACAAGAGGAAGTAGGATTTTTAAAAAATATGGTTAATGAGGCTTATATTGCAGAAATGTCCAAGGGATACATCATAGGGGATATTGTTACTGTTATTTCTGGACCAATGAAAGAAATGAAGGGAAAAATCAAATTTATAGACAGGCATAAGAGGCTGGCAGTTATTGAAATAGAAATGTTTGGCCGGAAGACAGAGGTGAGGCTGGGATTGGAGATTGTAAAGAAATTCTCAGCGGATGCGAAATTGTTGGAGGATAATTATGCGAAAGATACCATTTAGTCCACCAGATGTTGGCACGGATGAAATAAACGAAATTGTAAAGGCAGTCCAAAGTGGTTGGATAACTACTGGACCTAAGACAAAGTTATTTGAAAAAAAAATAGCAGATTATTGTAATGTGGATAAAGCAGTCTGCCTTAATTCGGCGACCGCGTGTTTGGAATCAATTCTAAGAATTTTGGGAGTTGGTCCTGGTGATGAGGTGATAACATCTGCTTACACATATACGGCATCAGCCAGTCCGGTATGCCATGTAGGAGCAAAATTGGTGATGGTGGATGTGGCGAAAGATAGCTTTGAGATGGATTATGATTTATTGGAAAGGTCTATTACTGACAAAACCAAAGTTATTATTCCTGTGGATTTGGGAGGTATCATGTGTGACTATCATAAGATATTTGATATCGTCCAAAGGAAAAAAAAGCTGTTTTGTCCATCTAATAGGATTCAGGAATTAATAGGAAGAGTCATTATTGTTTCAGATGCAGCCCATGCTTTTGGCGCCAGCAGAAATGGAAAAATGTGTGGTGAGTTATCAGACTTTACAAGTTTTTCTTTCCATGCTGTGAAAAACCTTACAACAGCAGAGGGAGGAGCATTAACATGGAGACACATTAAGGGTGTGGATGATGATTGGATTTATAATCAGTTTATGCTGCTATCTCTGCATGGACAGTCAAAGGATGCATTAGCTAAGACAAAATTGGGATCATGGGAATACGATATCGTTTCACCGTTTTATAAATGTAATATGACAGATATCACTGCGGCCATAGGTCTGGCACAATTGGCACGATATGACGATATGATGAGAAAAAGAAAAGACTTCATAGGCATGTATGATGCTGCTTTTAAACCGTTAGGTATCAAGGTTCTGAAACATTATACCAAGGATTATACATCCAGCGGCCATCTTTATATGGTACGGATCCCCGGCATTGGTTGTACAGTTCGCAACAATATTATTATCAAACTGGCAGAACGTGGGATTGCGGCAAATGTCCATTATAAACCACTGCCAATGATGAGTGGATATGCGGCTATGGGTTTTGAGATAAAGGATTATCCGAATGCATACGGGGTATACGAAAATGAGATTACCCTTCCGTTACATACATGTCTCGAAAAAGAGGATGTTTTATATGTAATAGAAAACATGAAAGAGATTTTGGATGAAATAGACAGAGGATAAATATATGTATGAGCGCTGTTTTAAACGAATAATAGACATAATGTTATCAGTTCTGGGGCTGCCTGTTTTTGGACTGATTTATATAGTTGTCGCTCCCATGATTATACTGGACGACGGTTTGCCGGTTTTCTATAATGCGTTAAGAATCGGAAAAAATGGGAAGCTTTTTAGGATGTATAAATTCCGAACCATGAAGAAAAATGCTCCTGATATTCGATTGGCTGACGGTTCCACTTATAATGGCGTTGATGATCCGCGTGTTACCAGAGTGGGCAGGTTTTTACGCAGTACCAGTATAGATGAAATTCCCCAGATTCTAAACATGTTGAAGGGGGAGATGAGCCTCATTGGGCCACGGCCGGATCCGCCGGATTGGTTGGAACGATATCCACCCGAAGTCAGGATATTTTTACAGGTACGTCCAGGCTTAACTGGATATAGCCAGGCATTTTTCCGAAACTCGGTTGATGGCAATGAAAAAATGAAAAATGATGCGTATTATGCAAAGCACTGTACGTTTCTGATGGATTTAAAAATATTTTTAAAATCCATTGTAGTTGTTTTGGGGCATGAAAACACATATAAAGATATGTCGCGGAATCAGATGGATGAAACTGAAAAAGAAAAACTAAAGATATTGGAAAAAATATGACAGCAAAGATGGAAAGAACATTTTTTGAAATGGGAAGCGAATATGATTGGGATTCAAATAAACCATATATACTTGAAGCAGCAAAGCATGTGTTATACGACGTACCGGAAGATAGGATTAAATATTTAAGAAGCGGACGGGATGCAATCCGTTATGTAGCTAGATTACATAAAGATTCCTATGCCACAGTACTGATGCCTGCCTTAAGTTGTGCATGTATGTCAAAGCCTTTTGAGGATGAAGGATATAACGTGGTTTTTTACCGTTTGAAGCCTGATTTATCAATTGACTTGGACGATGTACGAATGAAAATCAAAAAGAATTCTATTTTTTTGTATATGAATTATTTTGGTCAGCCTTCATTCTGCTCCGATGATCTAAAGGATACCATTAACTGTGTAAACAATATACTCACAATTGAAGATATTACTCATGATTTTCTAAGCCGTACAGCAGATAGCCTCGAAGCGTATTATACAGTCTGCAGTATCAGGAAGTGGTTTGCTATACCAGACGGGGGCGTATTACTGTCAAAAAAACCTATTAGAGAAATACCCCTGGATAAAGATTCCTATTTTGCAGATGTGAGAATAGACGGATTAAAACATAAAAGCTGTTATCTTCATAATAGGATAAGGAAAGAAAAAGAATATTACCGCGAGGCATTCAGAAAGGCCAATGCCTATATTGATAGAACAGATAATATTGCCAGTATGGATGATAAATCGGAAGGTCTGCTGCAGTGCATGAATTTAAAAAAAATGTATGCGCAGCGTTGCGGGAACACAGAATTCTTGCATAATGAATTAAAAGATATCCCGTGCATTCACTCCATGCTCAATAATTCCATCAGAAGCACTCTTTATTATCCCATACTAACAGAGGTAAATCAACTTACGCTGCAAAAGAAGTTAAGTGAAAAAGGGCTGTATTTGCCTGTTATATGGCCGTTATCAGAAAATGCCAAGGGGATATGTTCTGTTGCAGATTATATATCAACTCATATGCTTGCTTTTCCGTGTGATCACCGCTATGCAATAGACGATATAAAATATGCGATAGATATTGTGAGAGACAGGATAGGGCAATAGATAGGACAATACATATGAAAAAAATAATGATATTAGGAGCAAGTATACTTCAGCTTCCCGCAATTCTTCAAGCAAAAAAAATGGGGCTGGAGGCAGTAGTTGTAGATATGAATCCGGAAGCGGTTGGATTCCGGGAAAATGGAATTGAAAAGGAAATTATAAGTACCAATGATATCGATTGTGTATTAGAGGCAGCTATAAGACATCAAATTAATGGAATTATGACGTTAGCCAGCGATCTGCCTATGAGGACAGTAGCAGCAGTTGCTGAAAAAATGGGATTGGTAGGAATTTCAGGTGACACTGCATTGAAGGCCACGAATAAAGCTGCCATGCGTCAGGCTCTGAAAGAAGCAGGGGTTCCTATCCCGGTATTTTATTGTGTAAATACGATTGATGAATTCCATAAGATAATCAGAAGCTTTACAGGAAAATTCATTGTTAAACCGGCAGACAATTCAGGAAGCCGTGGCGTGTGCCTTCTTGAACATAATGATGATTTGACTGCTGCCGATCAGGCATTCCTATATAGTAAACGTTTTTGTCATACCGGTGAAATGATTGTAGAAGAATTCATGGAAGGGCCGGAAGTAAGTGTGGAGACAATAAGTGTGGATGGAGTCTGTCATGTTATCCAGATAACGGATAAGTTGACTACAGGAGCTCCTTATTTTGTTGAAATGGGGCATTCACAACCCTGTTGTCTTTCAGAGAAAACGAAAAGAGAAATTGCTAAGGCAGCGGTTGAGGCAAACAAAGCAGTTGGAATAAAAAATGGACCATCCCATACTGAAATTAAAATCACACCAAATGGTGCTAAAATTGTTGAAATAGGCGCACGTTTAGGTGGTGACAATATAACAACACACCTTGTTCCTCTTTCAACCGGAGTAAATATGGTGGAATGCTGTATTAGAATTGCAATAGGTGAAAATCCGGATTTAAGCATCAAATATGATAAAGGCGCAGCTATCCGTTATTTTGATTCACCAAAAGGCGTAATACATAATATCATCGGTATCCCTGATGCTGAAAAGATAGATGGAATACAACAGATAAGCATTGTTCACGGGGTAGGATACACGGCTCATGAAATTCACAATAGTGTAGACCGTGTTGGTTTTGTGATAGCACAATCAGATAATGCCGAAAGTGCAGTTAGAGCCTGTAAAAAGGCAGTTGATATGGTGAAATTTCAAGTCGGTTAAAATGGATAAGGGATGAGAGGCTGTGAAGATAGTAATGGCAACACCGGTTGTATATGACCGGACAAGCCCCTTTAATCATCTATTGCAGGATTTGATTGGGGCATTCCTGGAAGATGGTAATTCTATTGTGCGTCTGGTTGCGTGTGAAGATAAAGAGGATACAGCTTTTAAATATGGTTATATAGGGAATGACATTGAATATCATTTGTATAAAAGAAAGAGCAGCAGACATGCCAATATCATCTCAAGATATATACGGGATACACTGACAAATATCAGGGAAGCTATTGGTATTTTAAGAATCAAGGGAGGAGATGTTTTGTTTGAAGATGTCTCCTATTCCTCCTTCTGGCCCATATTGGCAGCAAAAAGTAAAGGACTGCATGTTGTTGCAATGCTTCAGGATGTGTGGCCTGACAATGCGGTTCAAAGCGGATTGATAAAGGAGAAATCAATTTTATACAAGTACTTCGAGGCATGGCAGCTATATGTGTATAGAAAGTCCGATAGGATTATATGTATTTCAGATGATATGAAATCGTTCATCGTGGATAAAGGTGTAGACGAAAAAAAGATTGAAGTTATTTATAATTGGGGATACTCAGATTCTACTGTAAGTATTTCCTGGGATAAAAATGAATTTGTAAAGAAATATGGGTTGGCTCCAGATGTGTTTTATGCGGTATATGCTGGAAATATTGGGAAAATGCAGAATGTGGAAATGATAGTAGAAACAGCCGGTAAACTAAAGGGCAATAAAAAAATCCACTTTTTAATTATTGGAGACGGGGTGAACCGGGAGGCGATTGAGCAGCGGATACGTACTTATCAACTTACAAATGTTACGATGTTTCCAATGCAGCCTAGTGAATTAGCAACCCATATTTATTCTGCGGCCGGTGTGAATATCATTCCGTTAGTACCTGGAGGAATTAAAACAGCCATGCCCAGCAAAACTGGAATAGTGCTTTCTTGTGGAAGGCCGGTTATATTCTGTTTTGGTAAAAATACATCTTTTGAGCATAAATTCAGACATCGGAATATTCCTATCAGAATTACTGGATATGATGTTAACGAATTGGCAAATCTAATCTGCGAGTTGTCAATGCAGCCATCATCTGAATATAACAATGGATTCATGGAGTTTTTTCGGCCTTCGGTAAATATCAGAAAATACAAAGAAATAGTAAGATTCTAAGAGGAGATTTATGAGGCTTGCAATTTTAACAAATATTCTGACTCCATATAGAATGCGGTTTTATAACGAATTAAATACTCAGTTAAGATTCATGAATGGAGAATTACGTGTATATGTGATGACAGATGAACTACCTTTACGGCCTTGGACATATGAAGACTTAAAGGAAAGCTTTACACAACTAATACCAGGTAAGAAAATCCTGATACGTGGAATGGATTTCATATATAATCCATCTATAACCAGGGAAATAAAAAGATTTCTTCCGGATATTGTTATAATAGCAGGTTCATGGACTTATCCAACGGTGTGGAAACTTTTATGCGGCAGAAGAAATAACAATGTCCGTTACTTCTTCTGGGTTGAATCACATGAACGGAGAGCAATGAAAGCTAAATCATCAAATAAATGTGTTTCTGCTTTTAAGAAATATTTATATATGAAGTTCGATGGATATTGCCTGCCCGGGATTTATGCAGAGGAAGCAATGGACCATTTTGTAGGAAACCATGGACAAAGACTCAGACTTCCCAATTTGGTTGATGATGTATCTTACCAACATGCCATATCAAAACGGAAAGATACATATGAATTAAGGTTAAAATATGGTATTCCCGCAAAGAAAAGGGTGTTTTTTTGTCCTGCAAGACTGCTTAAACTCAAAGGATTGGATTTATTTTTGAAAAGCGCGGGTAAAGTTAAAGGTATATCCAATGCCTGTTTTTTATTAGCAGGGGAAGGACCTATGAAAAAGGAACTTCAGGATATTGCGGACAAGGAAAACTTGGATGTGCATTTTATGGGGTATTGTAATCAAGACACGGTGATAGAATTTTATGCGTTATCTGATTTTTTCTTTCTTCCATCATTACAGGACTGCAATCCACTGTCCGCAATTGAGGCGGCATTTGCAGGTTTACCCTTGTGTGTATCTATATATACAGGGAATAGCCCGGAATTAATACAACCGTATAAAAATGGTGTTGTATTTGACATCCTGGATACGGAGGAAGTTCAGGCGTGCATATATTTTTTACTAAATGCATCGGAAGAGTGGGTAAGTAATGCCGGTAGGGAATCCGTTGCAATTGCACAGAACTCTTTTGCCTGTATCAATGAGACAAAAAAATTTTTAGCACAGTTACGAGAGGGATAAGGGTGATGGGGACATGGGAAAATTATTGGTTACAGTTGATCATCAATTTATACGTACTCCCGATGGTAAGGTTTGGGTAAAGACTATTTATGGATATGACTTTTGGAAACGCTATCTAAAGGTTTTTGATGAAGTGCGGATTGCCTGTAGAATTAGTGATGTGTCAAGCCTTAACGAAGATATGATGATTTCCAGCGGGCCTAATGTGGAGTTTTTTCAATTGCCACATTATCGGGGACCTAAAGAGTTTGTATTACGTTATTGGAAAATAAGAAAAGCAATGGTTGGAATTGCAGATGGCTGTAGTTGTGCTCTTTACCGCATTCCAAGTCCGATTGCCAATGCTGTCCATAATGAGGTAAAAAAGAAACACCTTCCTTGGGCGGTTGAGGTTGTAAATGACCCATGGGATACGTTTGCTCCGGGAGCATATAAGGGGCTATCCAGACCATTTGTAAGAATTTATTTCTACTGGCAGGTTAAATTTATGGCAGGTAATGCGGATGGTGTCTCCTATGTAACACGTTCTGCTCTGCAGAAGAGGTACCCGTCTTATGTAAAACGGCACAAAGAAAACCATATGCATTTTGAAAGCTTTTATTCTTCAATCATATTAAATAAAGATTTCTTTTATTACGACCGTGCGGTTCCTCATAATCAATATACAATTGTCCATATTAATAGCTGCATTACGGACTATTCCAAAGGACATGATGTAGTAATACGCGTACTAAATATTTTGCGGAAGAATGGGATGAACGTATATGTAAAGTTTATCGGAGATGGACCCATGAGATCTGAATTTGAGAAGATGGCGTTATCTTATGAAGTAGCCGATTATATTGAGTTCACAGGCCTTCTCTCTGGTTCACAGGCTATCAGACAAGAATTATTGGGGTCAGATTTACTTGTTTTTCCGACAAAAGGGGAAGGTCTTCCCAGAACCGTCATCGAGGCAATGGCTGTAGGGTTACCCTGTTTATCCACACCTGTAAACGGAATACCGGAACTTTTACCGGCGGAATGTCTGTTTAGTCAACAGGATGATGAGGCATTTGCAAAAAAGGCATGGGATATACTGACTAATCCCAGTCTGTATCAGAAATTAAGCAGACAGAATCTTGATAAAGCCGCCTCTTATGAATATGATGCACTAGCCGCCAGAAGGGATATGTTTTATAAGAAATTACAGTACTTGGGAGAAAAACAGTATGGATAAATATCGAATTATCGTTGCCCACCCGGGGCAGCAGCATTCTTATAGGCTGGCCGCGGCACTTAATCGTTATGGATGCCTCTTCACTTACATGACTACTGTTTATAATAAAAAGAATGGGCCCGTTGTTAAACTTCTGCGGCTATTCATTAATGAGGAAAATAAAAAACGTCTGGAAAGACGACGATGCGACAAAATAGATGATAAACAGCTAATACAATATAACATTTTATCAGGCCTGATTTTGCTTTTGTTAAATCGAGTGGACCATAGCCGCAGAATCTATTATTGGTGGAATAAGAAGGTGGCTGATTCCTTTGGGCGGAAAGTAGCTGAATATGCTGTGAAAATGAAGGCGGATGCAGTCATCATGTATGACACAAACGCCAAATCCTGTTTTGAACGTTTAAAGCAGGCGGCTCCGGAGATTGTACGTATTATGGATATGTCGGCGGCCAATCGCTCATTTGTGAAACATGTATATGAAGAAGATATGGAGAAGAATCCCCAATGGGCTGAAATTTTGCGGTGTGAGAAGCGCTTTTTGTGGGACTATTCCCTGGAAGATTACGAGGAAGAAATAAAAAATGCCCACTTTTTCCTGGCGGCGTCTAATGTAGTAAAACACTCCATCGAATATAGCGGACGAAACGGCAGCGATGTGTGGGTGGTTCCTTATGGTGTTGATTCCGGAATCTATGCCCCTTCCATGAGGGAAAACAATGGAGCGGTCCGATTTCTCTTTGTGGGAGCAGTACGGCAAATGAAAGGAATCTCATATTTATTGGAAGCTTTTGAGACGGTAAATCCGGAGTCAGCACATTTGGAAATAGTAGGGGATTGCATGATACCGGACAGATTACAGCATAAAAATGCCTCCAATATAGAATATCTTGGATATCTGCTTCCGGAAACAGTTGCCAATCGATATAAAGATGCGGATGTTTTTGTATTTCCCTCACTATGTGATGGTTTTGGCCTGGCTGCCCTGGAAGCAATGGCATCGGGCTTACCCGTTATCTGCTCCGCTAACTCAGGGGTTGCCGACCTGATTCAAGACGGAGTAAATGGCTTTGTCGTGGAGACCGGAGATGCTGGAGAGCTAAGGGACCGGATTGTCTGGTTTACGGAGCACCGGGACAGGATGAAGGACATGAAACGCGCTGCAATGGAAACTGGCAGAAATTATTCATGGGAAAAATATGAAGATAATGTAAACCGGGCAGTTATTGAAATGATTCAAAGGAAATATAAGAATGGTTAATGTACTGTGTCTTTTTATCACATCCGTCATTTTAGGCGTATCCGTGTCCGCACATATAATCGCAGCCCGAAGATTCGATGTTATGGACCCGTTTTATTTAATTACAGGTCTTTATTTTTTGGTGTTTGTCTGGGCGCCGTGCGAATGGATTAAAATCGGTCAGACCGATTATCAGGGTGTAGAGGTAATGGAGTATCTTCCCAGAGGAAATACAGTATTTATAATCGGCTATATTTCCTATGTCCTAGGAGGCTTTTTTTGTAAAAAAAACAGGCGTAGGGCGGAAACCGCATTATTGGATGAAGATGAACAGGCCAAAGTATTCATATTAAGATATGCGCTGGTATTGCTGATATTCAGCCTGTTTTGCAGTTTGACCTATTTTAGGCTGACCGGACGCTCAATCATGATGATGCTTAGTTTTGGCCAGTTTGGCGCGGATGAACCGGTAACATATAAAAATACAAGCCTGCTTTTTTTGAGCTGTTTCCTGCGAAGTGCGGTCCCCGCTATTTTACTTCTATTTGCTTATAGAAAGCAGGGCCGTGTCTCCACATATCTGTGCTTTTCAGTAGTTGCACTGATTTCTCTTAGCAGCGGTTCCAGAAATACAGCCATATTGGTTATACTATCACCTGTTATTTATCATTACGTTAGTACCGGAACACGGCCCCGTAAAAGAACTGTTTTACTGGGACTCTTTTTTTTGTTTGTTGGGGTCTGTATAATTGGCATTTTCAGACAAACCATGAGGGCGGGGACCCGGATTGATTTATCTGTTGTAGACTTTGATGCCATGATGAAAGCGTTCATGTATAATGTGGAAATATTTTTCCCTTTCTATAATCTGACAGGAATGATTCCCAAAGAGATACACTATCATTGGGGATTGGGTTTCCTGAATATACTGATTCAGTTTATCCCACATGCCATATGGGAAAATAAACCTGCCACCTTAGGAAAAACAGCCTTTGAAGCAATGTACGGAAGTTCATTCGGCGGTTCCGCATATCCTAACCTTGGTGAGTTTTATTATGAGTTTGGCATTTTGGGAACGATTGTAGGTATGTTTATTTTTGGGTATATTACCAGGAAGTTATATTACAGGATGCTTAAGACCGGTGACCGTTTACAGCTGATTTCCTACAGCATCATGTTCGGATATCTATTCCAGTTTGTATGCAGGGGAAGCATTAGTTCATGGGCAATTGACATTGTCTTTATGTTTGGTCCAATCTGGCTCTTAAAGATGATTGTTCCAAGAAGTAAGGAATATAAGCATAGCAGGTATGACAGTATATGAGCAGGATTTTGAAAAATTATTTCTATAATATTTTATATAACATGTTTGTCTTGTTGGTTCCGCTGATTACTGCGCCGTATCTGGCAAGAGTTTTGGGCGCGGAACGCTTGGGGATATACAGCTATGTATCCTCCTCCACATCGGTTATTATGTCAGTTTCACTATTTGGTATTTATTCCTATGGGAACAGACAGACCGCCTATATGCGGGATGACGGTGAAGAAATGTCCCAAATGTTTTGGGATATAATGGGACTAAGGGCTGTTTTGGGAATCTTTGGAACAATTGTGTACATAGTGTATGCAAGAATATCGGGATTCGCGATTTTCTTTCGGTTATTTTATATCTATTACCTGGCAAATGTGTTTGACTGTACGTGGCTTTTTGTCGGTTTGGAAGATATGAAAATCCCGGCTTTAAAAAATATGTTTGCAAAAATTCTCAGCACATTATGTATTTTTTTGTTCGTGAAGTCAGAACAGGATATAGGCAGATATATCTTTCTGCTTTCATTGTCAACGATGATTGCTAACATATTGGCGTACCTGCAGCTCAGAAAATATATAAAGGTAAAAAAGATACAGTTTAAGAATTTCAAAAAGTATTTATGGGGTTCTGTTGAATTATTTCTTCCCTCTTTTGTAGCTACTATTTATTTACAGGTTGATAAAGTTATGATTGGATGGCTGACTAATGGGACAAGCCAGATATCTTACTATGACCAGGCTGAGAAGATTGTGATTATTCCGCTGACTTTCATCACTGTGCTGAGCACCGTAATGATGCCCCGTATTGCAAATGAATTTAAGAGGGGAAATCAAACGGTTATCGGCGGATTACTTGAAAAAGCGGCAGGCTATTCCATGTTTCTTGCCTTGCCTATGATGTTTGGGCTGATGGGAATTGCATACAAATTCATACCGTGGTATTTGGGCAGGGCGTTTATGGCTACTGCTAAAGCGGTTGTTATTTTATCACCCATGGTAATCAGTAATACACTTATAGGGATATCCGGTTCACAGTATTTTACCGCCACCAATCAGATGGGAATCCTGCTGAAATCAAATGCTGCGGGCGCAGTCTTGAATATAGCGGTTAATACAATCCTAATTCCACGTTACGGATATATAGGTGCTGCAATTGCTACATTGTTTTCTAATTATACGCTAGTAGGAATTCAGTTTTACTATTTGAACAGACAGGTGGGGATAATAAACATATTTAATCAGTCAGCGAGATATTTTTTGTATTCCCTTGTTATGTTTATTGTGGTCTTTTTGTGGGGGCATATCCAAAGTCCTGGCCCTATTGTTACATTAGAGCAGATTTTCGTAGGCTGCGCGGTATATTGTACTATCCTGTTCATAAAAAAAGATCCATTGTTTTTTGAAATATTCTGTCTGGTCAAAAAATATTTAAAAAGCCGCATATTAAAATAACAGAATAATAACGAAAAAGGATGAAAATGAGAAATTTATTTGTATTGCACACACAGTATAATTTAATATTGGGCACTGGCCTGGCTCATACAGTATTTGCCAAGGATACAAATCATTTAATTTTATTTCAGGATTTTAACATTTCTGATATGGTTAGGGATTCCCTCACATCCTCTTATCAGGAAATATTGTTTCTGACAGGAGCCTATCCCAAAATAAATGAACAATATTGGAATAAAATAAGACGTTACCCGGGCATAAATCATAAATTAAAGCAATTTATAAAAAATGACTATGATAGGGTCATACTTGTGGAGGATATGTGCATTCCGGAAATGTACATTATGAAATACTCAGGAAGAGTGAATGAGGAGACAGAATTTATATGGCTGGAAGATGGTTCAACGGCATATTTTTCTAATGGAGTTGTATCTGGGGGAATGGGGGCTAACCGGATGACACGTATGATCCGCAGGATTATCTTTAAGTATATATTCTGTTTGAATAAGTATTATGATTTAAATTATTACATGGGAGGGCACTGCCTATTAAAGCATGCATATGTTTCTTATCCACAGTATGTACAGGAACAATACAAATCCATGGAACTGACTGAGATACCGGATGAGGCATTTGAAGCGGGAATAAAAAAAATATATTTTAATATGAAGAATCCCTTTTATGATAAAGGGATTCTGTTTGTATTGGATTTATTGCATGTATATGGAGATAAAAGGAGGGATGTTGAACTGGCGCTAGAAAGGGAAATCCAGAATGCGCATGAAAATGGATTGAATGTATATTACAAGTATCATCCACGGGAGACAGAGGTTCTTGATATATTCTGCAATGAAGTGGAACTGGAACGATCCATATCCATGGAAGGATATTTATCATGTGCGTCAGGTAAACAGTTAAGGGTTATTGGCATAAAAAGTACAGGTCTGCAGACGGCAAAAAAAATGGGATTTGAGACAGTCTCTCTCATTCGTTTAGTTGATGGGGATTGTCAGGTTTCTGATTTTTATAAAAAAATAGGTATTATCTGCTTATAAAATACCTGAATTCAAAGGAGGAAATGATGAAAACAACAGCATTATTGACGGGAAGAGGAAATAATACGTTAAAGGATAAGAATGTGCTTGACATTTTAGGGAAACCGGTACTTTATTATCCAGCGCACGCAGGAGCAAAAAGCAGGTATATACAGGATAAATATTGTAGTAGTGATGATGAAAAGATTCTAAAGGCAGCCGGTGACGAAGGATATGAATCCATTGTAAGGCCAAAAGAACTTGCGCTACCCACATCACAACACGTTGACTGTATCATGCATGCGCTTGATATCATGAAACAGAAGGGAAAACTGCCGGAAATATTAGTGGTTATCCTGGCTAATAACGTAACCATCAAATCCCAGTGGATTGATGACTGCATAAAAATGATGGAGGACAATCCTGATGTTACCGCTGTTGTTCCGACCTACATAGATAATGACCATCATCCGTTGAGGGCAAAAAGATTAATGGAAGATGGAACCCTCAGTATGTATGAGCAGGGGATAGAAGGGAAAGTTTCAACTAACAGGCAGGATTTGCCAGTATGTTATTTCCTGGCACATAATTTCTGGGTTTTAAATGTGGAATTTTTGTGTTCAGGAAGAGATGGGCAGCAGCCATGGGGATTTATGGGTGATAAAATCCTGCCGTATGTAATTGATGAGTCAATAGATATCCATCATGAAATTGATTTATATATTGCAAAGGAATGGATTAAAGAGAATTATACTGATTAGGCTTTCTATTATTCTATAGAAGATAAAATTAAGAAAGGATTGTATGTATATGGTGTCTGAGCATATCATACTGGTTTGAGGATGAGGATTTCGGTTGCAGGAACAGGCTATGTTGGCCTTGTGGCAGGAGTATGTTTTGCAGAAAAAGGGCATGATGTTATCTGTGTGGATGTGGATAAGAAAAAAGTAGAATTAATGGAGTCAGGGAAGTCGCCGATTTATGAAACTGATTTAGAAGAAATGATGAAACGGAATCATGCAAAAGGACGTTTGCATTATACTACGGACTATGCATCTGCATATTCAAACGCAGATGCTATTTTTATAGGTGTGGGAACCCCGGAACTGCCTAACGGTTCAGCAAATCTTTCTTATATAGCAACAGTATCAAGGCAGATAGCCGAATCCATAGAGAAGGATTGCCTGGTAGTAGTAAAATCAACAGTGCCGATTGGAACAAATGATAAAGTAGAGCAGTTTATAAGAGACTTTCTGGTCCACGATGTGAAGGTGGAGGTGGCATCCAATCCGGAATTTCTGGCGCAGGGAACCGCTGTAAGGGATACATTAAAAGCATCGCGTATTGTTATTGGAACAGAAACGCCGTGGGCGGAAGAACGGTTAAGAGAAATCTACAGGGATTTCGATATACCGATTGTATCAGTAAAGCGCCGGTCAGCGGAGATGATAAAATATGCATCCAATGACTTTCTCGCTTTAAAAATATCTTATATGAATGATATAGCTAATTTATGCGAATTGGTTGGGGCAGATATTGAGGAGGTTGCCAAAGGTATGTCCTATGACAAACGAATTGGGAATCTTTTTCTCAATGCCGGAATTGGCTATGGAGGTTCCTGTTTCCCTAAAGATACGAAAGCATTAAAATACCTGGCTGCCCAAAATGGATATCGTCTGCGGACAGTTGAAGCAGCTGTGGCTGTCAATGAAGAACAAAAAACAAAGCTGATAAGGAAGGCATCGGACCGTTTGATTACCTTTAGTGGATTGAAAGTAGCTGTTTTAGGGCTTACATTCAAACCAGGAACAGATGATTTAAGGGAGGCCCCATCGTTGGACAATGTTCCTCTGCTTTTAGAGGCAGGGGCAAATATTGTTGCCTATGATCCTGTGGGAGAGATGAACTTTAGGAGACTTTACCCGGAAGGAAGTATAATGAATGGGACAATCAGATATGTACGGTCGCCGGAAGATGCACTGAAAGGAGCGAATATCTGCTTTCTGTTTACTGAATGGCCGGAAATAAAAAGGTTGACAGCTCAATGCTTTAAGAATTTAATGCATACGCCTCTTATATATGATGGCCGAAATCTTTTTAAGACAAATGAGATGAAATTATCCGGTGTAGAATATTACAGTATCGGAAGGTAGAAGGTGGCAGCGATGATTGATAAAAATGTAAGTCTGGAACATAAAAAAGTGCTGATTACAGGAGCCGCTGGGTTTATTGGGGCTAATCTGGCTGTCAGCTTATTGAGGACTGTGGATTATATACAGATTATTGGCATTGATAACCTGAATGATTATTATGATGTATCATTAAAGGAATATCGGTTAAAGCAAATCATATTAGAGGCCGGAAAATCGTCAGGAACATTTACATTCATAAAAGGAGATATCGCGGAGAAAGAAACTGTGTTTGGTTTATTTCAGCAATACTGTCCGGATATTGTTGTGAATTTAGCGGCACAGGCAGGAGTACGCTATAGTATTATAAATCCTGATGCATATATCAAGTCAAATCTGATTGGTTTTTATCATATACTGGAAGCCTGTAGACATAGCCAAGATAAACAAAAGGGCGGTGTAGAGCATCTGGTTTATGCAAGTTCTTCATCGGTATATGGAAGTAATAAAAAGATTCCATATTCCGTAAATGATAAGACTGATTATCCGGTTTCTTTATATGCTGCCACTAAAAAATCAAATGAACTTTTGGCATATACATATGCAGCACTGTACGGGCTTCCTTCTACTGGACTGCGTTTTTTTACTGTATATGGGCCGGCTGGCCGGCCGGATATGGCCTATTTTGATTTTACAAATAAAATGATGAAAGGCGAAACAATAAAGATTTTTAACCATGGGAACTGCAAACGGGATTTTACATATATTGACGATATAGTCAATGGAGTAGAGGCGGTGTTGCGGCGCATCCCTAAACGAAGTGAAAATGGGGTGCCATGTAAAATATATAATATCGGAAATAATTCGCCGGAGAATCTTTTGGAATTCGTGCATATTTTGGAACATGCATTAAAATGCGAGCAGCTTCTTCCTGCGGATTATGATCTGGAGGCACATATGGAGTTAGTAGGAATGCAGCCAGGGGACGTGGAAGTAACCTACGCAGATATAACAGAGATAAAAAGGGATTTTAATTTCCAGCCTAAGACAGATCTTAGGGATGGGATGAAAAAATTTGCAAAATGGTATAAGAACTTCTATGTTAAGGGAATACAGGAAAATGATTTGGAGTGATTGGAATCCATTCCGCAATGTTTCTCCTACGATTATGATAATGGCATTTGCTGTCTGCTTATTGATACCAAATATCATGAATCATAATAAGTTTATTTTAAAGAAATATGAAAGATGGTGGTTAAGCGGCACGTTATTTTGGATATTTATCATTTTAAGTGCGACCTTAATAGGGAGACAGGTTCAAGCCGAACCAAGAAAAAACCTGGAGTTTTTCTGGTGCCTGTGTCTTGCGCTGCAGACAGGAAAGTTCAGATATTGGGGAGACATCATTGGCAATATTTTGTTATTTGTTCCTTTGGGGCTGCTGATACCGTTGTCTTTTCCGCAATTATCAAAACTATATATAGTATTCTATTGCGGAATGATACTCTCTGTTTCAATCGAACTTATACAATATTTTGCAAGACTGGGGATACTGGAATTAGATGATATTTTCCATAATACGTGCGGAACCGTATCAGGATATCTGATGTATAGAGGGATATGGCTGATAAGGAATAATCCGGAGAATTAGAGGGGGAAAATGAGATATCTGTTTTTATATGAGATGATAATAGTGATAATTCCATGGTTAGTTGTACTGATTGTATCATGGGTGGGTGTTGAAAATATGGGGGGGGGGGGTGAATGGGCTTACTTTTTTAGATAAAAATGGAACATTGGTCCTGAAGGGAATTGCAATTTTATTAATACTATTCAGTCATTTAGGTGGTCATTATACTCGTATTTTTACGCCATGTGGGGGAATTGGAGTTGCATTGTTCCTTTTTATCTCAGGATACGGGCTGACCAAATCAGATGAAAAGAATGGGCTTCAACATTATTGGACAAAGCGATTGGTGGGAGTTTGGCTGCCGTATGTGCTTATTCAGGTTTTTACCTCGGGATTGCATCCGCTGGACATCTTGCTTATTAAGCCGTCCCATCCTTTTGGATGGTATCTGAATTATTTGATGATATGGTATTTTATGTTTTGGATTATCCATCGATGGGTTTTTTTGAAAAGGAATAGAACCTTTTTTCTCACCTTAACCGGTATTATCCTATTTTTCATAAGCAGGGAAATTCGCGCGGAGCAGTCATTTTCTTTTATTGCAGGGGTGATGTTTGCTGTGCATGACTGGAAGGGAAAGATACAATGGAAAAATGGTATGGTGCTCCTATTGATTGCAATTGGTTTTTTGGCATGTAAACAAACGGCAATCATACGGGAATCCCCTCAGGTCATTTATAGTTTCATTCAACTTATGATAAAGTTACCAGCAGCGTTGGCGATTATCTGCTTTGTGTTTTGTACAAATAGATGGATTAATTACAGATACTTTTTGTGGGTTGGCATTTTATCATATGAAATATACCTAATTCATGGCTATACAATAAATATCTATAATACGGGCATGCCAATGATTCATATTGTCCTGGTTTTTAGTGGATTGACGTTTGCTTTATCTGTGGGAATGCATTGTGTCGATACATATTTATCAGGTAAATTGTGGGAAATACTATTATATAAAACAAAAGATAGAAGGGATTAGCAAATATGGATTTATTTTATGATAGAACGCTTTTAATAACAGGCGGTACAGGTTCTTTTGGTAATGCTGTGTTAAAGCGTTTCCTAAAATCAGCCATTAAGGAAATACGTATATTTTCCCGGGATGAATTAAAGCAGGATGATATGCGTCATTTTTACCAAAAGGAATTTCCTGAATACAGCGACAAAATAAAGTTTTACATAGGCGATGTGAGAGATATCCAAAGTATCCGAAACGCCGTGCATGGGGTGGACTTTATATTTCATGCGGCAGCTCTAAAGCAGGTTCCGTCATGTGAATTTTTCCCTATAGAGGCTGTAAAAACAAATGTCATGGGAACTGAAAATGTGCTGACTGCGGCGATTGAATCTGGCGTGAAGAAAGTTATCTGTCTATCCACTGATAAAGCAGCTTATCCTGTGAATGCAATGGGAACATCAAAGGCTATGATGGAAAAGGTAATCGTTGCAAAGTCAAGAACCATATCCTCGGATTGTACAAGCATCTGTTGCACACGATATGGCAATGTAATGTGTTCCCGCGGCTCCGTTATCCCTTTGTTCATTAGCCAAATAAAGGACGGGAAAGATTTGACCGTTACAGAACCTTCCATGACCCGGTTTATTATGAGTTTGGAAGAAGCAGTGGAATTAGTGGTATTTGCTTTCCGGCACGGTAATTCAGGAGATATCATGGTGCAGAAGGCGCCGGCTTGTACCATCGAGGTTCTTGCACAGGCAGTAAAGGAACTGTTTCATGCGGACAATAAAATAAAAGTGATTGGTATTCGTCATGGAGAGAAAATGTATGAGACTCTTCTGACCAATGAAGAATGCTCCCATGCCATTGACATGGGAGATTTTTATTGCGTTCCCTGCGACAAACGGGATTTAAATTATGACAAATATTTCAAAGACGGGGATATAGGGCGTAGTTCATTAAGGGAATTCAATTCTAATAATACAGATCTCCTTACTTTGACGCAGGTTAAGGAAAAACTTCTTACATTACAATACATCCGTGAAGAGATTTTAGGTTGGGAAAATAAATAAAAATATTAGAAGGAAGGAGTGGAATATGAACATTCTTGTTACTGGAGCTAAAGGATTTATTGGTAAAAACCTGATAGCCACGTTAAATAATATTCGAGATGGCAAGGATAAGTCCTTTAAAATCAATCCTAATTTTAATATATTTGAGTATGATGTGGATACAAATCCTGAATTGTTAGAACTATATTGCAAAGAAGCTGATTTTGTATACCATTTGGCGGGGGTGAACCGACCGGAAAAAACGGAAGATTTTATGCGTGGAAACTTTGGCTTTTCAGAAGACTTGCTGTATCGTTTAGAGAAATATGACAATACCTGTCCGGTTATGCTGTCATCTTCCATACAGGCGGAATTGGATAATCCTTATGGAAAGAGCAAAAGGGCAGGAGAAGATTTGTTTTTTAGGCATGGAATGAAAACCGGAGCGAAGGTTTATGTATATCGTTTCACAAACGTATTTGGCAAATGGTGTCGTCCGAATTACAATAGTGTAATCGCCACGTTCTGTCACAATATTACACATGGACTTCCTATCCAGGTAAATGATCCATCTGTAAATCTAAATCTTGTATATATAGATGATGTGACAGAAGAGTTGCTGCGCGCCTTGTCAGGGTACCCATCTTATTCTGACCGGAAATTCTGTTTTGTTCCGGTGACATATAGTGTTAATCTGGGGATGATTGCTGAACTACTCTATTCCTTCCACGACAGCAGACAGAATAAAAGCATTCCGGATATGACAGAGGAAGGATTTATAAAGAAACTATACAGCACGTATTTGAGCTATCTTCCTGAGAATGAGTTCAGCTACCCTTTAAAAATGAATATAGACGAACGCGGATCGTTTACAGAATTTATCCGGACGCAGGACAGAGGGCAGATATCAGTGAATATAGTAAAACCCGGAGTCACAAAAGGAAATCACTGGCATCATTCAAAAAATGAGAAATTTGTAGCAGTTAGTGGAAAAGCGCTGATTCAGTTTCGCCGGATTGATTCAGAGCATGTAATTGAATATCATGTTTCCGGTGATAGATTGGAGGTGGTTGATATCCCTGTTGGATACACGCATAATATCATAAATGAAGGCAGCGCAGACCTGGTAACCATTATGTGGTGCAATGAGTGTTTTAATCCGGAAAAACCGGATACATATTACTTGAAGGTAGAGGGGGATGTGCATGGGTAAATTAAGATTAATGACAGTTGTCGGGACAAGACCTGAAATCATACGATTGTCAGCGGTTATAAAAAAATGCGATATATATTTTGAACAGATTCTTGTACATACAGGACAGAATTACGATTATTGTCTAAATCAGATATTTTTCGATGAATTAGGCATTAGGGAGCCGGATTATTATCTGAATGCAGCCGGAAATGATTTGGGTGAAACGATTGGTAATATCATAGCGAAGTCATACAGGATAATGGCAGATATAAAGCCGGATGCACTATTGATATTAGGTGATACAAACAGCTGCTTGTCTGCAATTTCAGCAAAACGTCTTCATATTCCTATCTTCCATATGGAAGCGGGGAATCGTTGTTTCGATGAATGCCTGCCTGAGGAAACCAACCGTAGGATTGTAGACCATATAGCTGATGTGAATATGTGTTACAGTGAACATGCAAGAAGATATCTGAATTATGAGGGTACAGCAAAAGAAAGGACATATGTGACCGGCAGTCCCATGGCTGAAGTACTTCATGACAATCTGGAAAAGATAGAAAAGAGCAATGTAATGGAACGCCTGTCACTTCCAGCGGGTAATTACATGCTTCTTTCTGCCCATAGGGAGGAGAATATTGATAATGAAGAAAATTTCATTAGTCTTTTCTCCGCGGTTAATGCACTGGCAGAAAAGTATGACATGCCAATTTTATATTCCATGCATCCACGGAGCAGGAAGTTTATAACAGAAAGAGGGTTTGCATTGGATTCAAGGGTTCATACCCATGAACCATTGGGCTTTCATGATTATAACAAACTTCAGATGAATGCATTTGCAGTCATTTCAGATTCAGGAACACTGCCTGAAGAGAGCAGTTTCTTTAGTTCTATAGGAAATGCATTTGCGGCTGTATGTATCCGTACCAGCACCGAAAGACCCGAAGCATTGGACAAAGGTAATTTTATCCTTGCGGGAATCACGGCAAATCAAGTGCTGCAGGCAGTAGAGACAGCTGTAGAAATGGTAAAGAACGGAGATAATGGCCTGGTTGTTCCAAACTATATAGATGAAAATGTTAGTACCAAGGTTGTAAAGCTGATTCAAAGTTATACTGGAATAGTTGATAAAGTTGTATGGAGGAAATAACTCCATAAGAAGTTAATATTATATACCTATACTTAGCGCAAGGAGAAAGTCATGTCAAAATACTTCGGCACCGACGGCTTCCGCGGCGAAGCCAACAAGACACTAACAGTAGAGCACGCGTATAAAATCGGCCGGTTCCTAGGCTGGTATTACAGCAGAAATAAAAAAGACGGGAAATGCCGGGTTGTCATTGGAAAAGACACCCGGCGTTCTTCATACATGTTTGAATATTCCCTGGCCGCCGGGCTTACGGCATCCGGCGCGGACGCCTATCTTCTTCATGTGACCACCACCCCAAGCGTTTCCTATGTGGCCCGCACCGAAGGCTTTGACTGCGGCGTCATGATATCGGCCAGCCACAATCCCTACTATGATAATGGCATTAAATTAATCAACGCCCAGGGGGAAAAAATGGACGAGGATACCATCCTGAAGATAGAAGCCTACATCGATGGCATCTCAGGTGAAATCCCGCTTGCGGTCAGGGAACAGATTGGGCGTACCGTGGACCATGCGGCAGGCAGGAACCGCTATACGGGTTACCTTATTTCCCTGGCAACCCGTTCCTACAAGAACATGAGGGTCGGCCTGGACTGTGCCAACGGAAGCGCCTGGATGATTGCCAAAAGCGTGTTCGACGCCCTGGGAGCATCCGCCTATGTGATTAACAATGAGCCGGACGGCCTGAATATCAATACAGACTGCGGTTCCACCCACATGGACGGACTTATACGGTTTGTCAAGGAAAAGAAGCTGGATGTAGGGTTTGCATTTGACGGGGATGCGGACCGCTGCCTGTGTGTGGATGAAAAGGGCAATTTAGTGGATGGGGACCTTATCCTCTACATATATGGACGCTATATGAAGGAGCGGGGAAAACTCCAGGGCAATAAGATTGTCACCACGGTCATGTCCAACTTCGGCCTGTACAAAGCCCTGGATGAGGCCGGAATTGAATATGAGAAGACAGCGGTGGGGGATAAATACGTATACGAGAACATGGCTTCCAACGGCTACCGCATTGGCGGCGAACAATCCGGCCATATCATCTTCCGCAAATATGCCACCACGGGGGACGGAATCCTCACGGCCATCAAGATGATGGAGGTCATCCTGGAGAAAAAGCAGCCTCTCAGCAAGTTAGCAGAGCCGGTGCATATCTACCCGCAGGTCCTGGAAAACATCCGGGTAAAGGATAAGAAGGCGGCCAGGGAGGATAAGGACGTACAGGATGCCATTGGCCAGGTGGAAGCGGCGCTGGGTAAGGATGGCCGCATCCTTGTAAGGGAGAGCGGGACAGAGCCTGTCATGCGGGTGATGGTGGAGGCAGCGGAACCGGCCAGATGCCGGGAATTCGTTGACCGGATTATAGAGGCCATCATATCCAAAGGCCATCAGGAGGTACTGTAGCATGTGCGGGATTGTGGGATATGCAGGAAATCTGCAGGCAGCCTCCATTCTGTTGGACGGCCTGGCAAGACTTGAATACAGAGGCTATGATTCAGCCGGAATCGCGGTGGCGGACCGGTCACAGGGCCAGACAGTGGATGGAACAGGAACCCTGGAAGTGGTTAAGGCAAAAGGCCGTTTAAAGGTTTTGTGTGAAATGACGGACAATGGAAGGGCAGTGGCCGGTACCTGTGGTATCGGCCATACTAGATGGGCCACCCATGGGGAACCTTCGGTGGCCAATTCACATCCACACTGCGCTGGGGATAAAAGAGTTGCGGTAGTACATAACGGAATCATAGAAAATTTTCAGGAAATAAAAGATAAGCTGCTAAAAAGCGGTGTGGAATTCATTTCCCAGACCGATACAGAGGTTCTGGCCCATCTCCTGGATAAATATTATAACGGAAACCCCATTGAGGCCATAACCAAAATGATGGTACGGATCCGCGGCTCCTATGCCCTGGGCATCCTGTTTAAGGACAGGCCGGGAGAGATATATGCTGTGCGCAAAGACAGCCCGTTAATTGCAGGACGTTCGGACTGCGGTAATTTCATTGCGTCTGATGTGCCGGCCATCCTTAAGTATACCCGGGAGATCTGTTTTGTCAAAAACATGGAAATCCTCAGCATAACAAAGGATGGCATCCGGTTATATAACATTGACCAGGATGAGCTGGAACCGGAATTTTCCCGTATAGACTGGGACATGGAAGCGGCGGAGAAGAAGGGGTTTGAGCATTTCATGCTGAAGGAAATCTATGAACAGCCAAAGGCAGTGCGGGATACCCTGAACCCCAGAATAAAAGATAAACAAATCGTGCTGGATGAATTAAAGCTGGCTGACGAGGAAATATGCGGTTTAAAGAGAATCCAGATGGTTGCATGCGGCTCCGCCTATCATGTGTGCATGAGTGCAAAATACATTTTCGAGCAGTTAGCGCGGATACCTGTGGATGTGGATCTGGCTAGTGAACTGCGTTACAGGAACCCTGTATTTGAGGACCATACCCTTGCCATTGTGGTGAGCCAGTCAGGCGAGACAGCGGATACACTGGCGGCATTGAGGGAGGTCAAGAGCCAGGGGCTTCCGGTCATGGGTATTGTTAATGTGGTGGGAAGCTCCATTGCCAGGGAGGCGGATTATGTGTTTTATACCTGGGCAGGACCTGAGATTGCGGTGGCCACAACTAAGGCCTACAGCGCCCAGCTGGCAGCGGTCTATCTGCTGGCCATCCACTTTGGCCGGGTGAGAGGAAATTTGGATGACGGAACATATCAAGGTATGATTGAGGAGCTTTTGCTTCTTCCTGATAAAATCAGCCGGATTCTGGAGGAAAAAGAGCGGATTCAGTGGTTTGCCAATAAGTTTTCCCATAACAATGATGTATTCTTTATCGGCAGAGGACTGGATTATGCTGCCTCCATGGAGGGCTCCCTAAAACTCAAGGAAATATCCTATATACACTCAGAGGCGTATGCTGCCGGGGAACTGAAGCACGGGACTATTTCCCTGATTGAGGACGGCATATGGACCATCAACATAGCGACACAGGGCAGCCTGTTTGAAAAGCTAATCAGCAACATGGTGGAGGTCAAAAGCAGAGGAGCAAATATCCTGGGGATTACCAGTTACGGGAATTACTGCATGGAGGACACGGCTGACTGTACCATATACGTTCCGAAGACATTGGAATGTTTTTATCCCAGCCTGGTTGTCATCCCTCTTCAGCTTCTGGCCTATTATGTATCCCTTTCCAAGGGACTGGACGTGGATAAACCAAGGAATCTGGCAAAATCAGTGACCGTGGAGTAGCGGGTAACAGAAGACTTGATATAAGATAGGAGGGAAGACAGTCATGTCAGCAGACAGTCATATTTTCATACAGACCTTTTGCGGTTTTGATGTGTTCATCGCCAATCAGGCAGTCTATTTTTCCAGCAAAAAGTCTAAGGAACTATTGGCCCTCCTGGTCAGTAAAAGAGGATGCAGCGTACCGCTTTCCGAGATAGCGTATACCTTATACAGTGATACGCCGGAAAGAACGGCAAAAAATAATATCAGGGTCATTGGGTACAGGCTGCGCCAGATTTTAAGGGAGCATGGATGTGAAGAACTGCTGATTCACAGGCCCGGGGTATACTCGGTCAACACAGGACTGTTTACCTGTGATTACTATGAATTCATGAAAGAAAACAGGACATACATTACTGCCTATACGGGAAAATACATGCCGGAATATTGGTGGGCATCTGGGGTGGTTCCATATTTAAACGTGGTATATGAATTATATAATAAAAAACATTCCCTGTAAGAGAGATTAATCTGATTTATGTCAGGGATGTTTGAAAATTCGCCTCCTCCCTAAAACAGTACAGGGGAAAACGGCAAGGTGCCTGTGGAAAATTTCTGCGGAGTAATTTTCATTAAGGAGTAATTACATTATGATGAGAAAAAAAATTGTATCTATTGTTATCTGCACAGCTGTATTCATGGCAATTCCATCTGTTTCTGCATTTGCCTTGGATGGATGGCAGCAGGATGCGGCCCAGGAATGGATTTACAAGGAAAATGACAAAAAATTAGTTAACCAGTGGATTACATGGATAGACGGGACCCTAAGGTATGTGGGAGGAGACGGAAAGATAGTCAAAGATAATTGGGTGAATTTTGGAGATAAGCGTTACCGTGTTAAAGAGGATGGTGCCAGATATGAAGACCAGTGGTTCAATATCATGTCTAGCCCTGCATTACCTTCAGCCAAGCCAGTAACCAACTGGTATTATGCAGGAGCAGACGGAAGTATATTGAAAGATGGCTGGCATGAGGTGGGGGGAAGATATTATTATTTTTACCCAGGGGGAAACTCACCCAGAAAGTCTTTCTTTAATCTGGATGATAAGCGGTATTATGTGGATGAGAATGGTGCAAGGATGGCTCCAGGCTGGTTTTCTATTGACAATGTGAATAGTAAGGGGGAGCCCTATACTAATTGGTATTATGTTAATGAGGATGGTTCCCTTCTTAGGGATGGGTGGCATGAACTGGAAGGCATGACATGTTATTTTGATGCTAACGGGACAGTTTACCGCGACAGATGGTTCAGCCTAAATGATGACCGGTATTATGTGGACGGGAACGGGGCCAGACAAAGCGGCTGGTTCTCCATTACAGGTACCAATGGCAGCGGACAGCAGTATACCAATTGGTATCACGCGGATGCCAACGGTGTATTATGGCGCAATGGATGGAGGGAAGAGAATGGAAAGTGGTATTTCTTTGATGCCAACGGCCTTAACTATAGAAATCGCTGGTACATAGACGGAGATGGGGATAGGTATTACCTGGATAAGGATGGCGTTCTTCAGGATGATGGATGGTTTAAGATTGAATCTACCAATACCACTACGGGTGCTGTGACTGAGAATTGGTATTATGCGGCAGAATCTGGAGCTGTGCTTAAAGGAGGCTTTAGGGAACTTGAGGATAAGAAATACTATTTTGATAAAAATGGCCTGAATTACCGGAAACGGTGGCTGACTGAGGAAAACGGCAAGAGACGGTACATTGGGGATGAGGGATATTTATATCAGAACCAGTGGTTTGTTATCAGCGGCCTGGATTCCAGGAACTCAGACTACAATAACTGGTATTATGCAGGCAGGGACGGATACGTGCGCATGGACGGCTGGTATAAAATTGATGGGCAGTATTATTGTTTTAATACTTCAGGTGTGATGCGCACCGGCTGGCTGACGGAATCAGCCGATGATGAGGAGGATGAGGATTCCTATTATTACTGTGGACAAGATGGAGCCAGGGTAACAGGATGGCAGTGGCTGGAGATTCCCCAAAGCTGGATGGATAACTCGGATGTGGTGGATTATGTACAGGAGAATGGACAGTATGCTTATTTCTATTTCAATAAATCTTCAGGAAAAAAGAAGCGTTCCACAGGGGGGAAAAAGGAAGTTAAGGTAGACGGAGTCACCTATTGTTTTGATGGTAACGGCATCATGTACCCGGGCTGGGTAAAAATCAGCTCAACAACGCCAGAGATAAAAGGCTACCGCTACTTCTGCCAGCCGGAATCAGAACAGGATAAGACATTCATCCGGGGGGAACGGGCAGAAGGGACATGGCTGAAAATAGACGGACCTGCGGACCTTAACAGTTCCGGGCAAAAGGAATGGTACTATTTCGACCAATCAGGAAAACCGAAATGCGGTAATGAAAACAGCTATGCCGTTGAGAAAATCCAAGACTGCTATTATGTCTTTGACATGTATGGGGTGGCGCAGTACGGCCTCATAGAGGTAAACGGGGATTTCTATTATTGCAAAGGCCCGGACGGGAACAGGAAATGTATCACCGGCAGGACCATGCTGAATGACGGAATAGGAGCCGCCCGTTCCCAGTATTATTTTGACCTTAAGGGAAAAGGAATCACCGGCATCAAGGATGGGGCATTTTACTATAAGGGAAGGCTCCAGAAAGCGGATTCCTCAGCCAGATATGAAGTATTTGACATACCGGGAGAAGGAAAAAGGCTGGTTAATTCCAGCGGGAAAATCATGAAGAATACGAAGGTAACAGACGGGAATGACCAGAAATGGGTTCTTGGATCAGGCGGAAGGATTCTCAGCTATGGCTCAGATGAGGTAGCGGAGATATTAGCGCCAGAGTCCACGGTTTCTTATTAATATTACTGCTGGAGAGATAGATGCAGATATAAAAGGATATTAAATTATAAAGAGTGGAAGGAGTTATGTGATGAATCTGGAAGATGATGTTATGAAGTGTGCTGAGAATATAGATAATGCCGGATGGAGTAGTATGATGCTAATTTGTATACAGGGTAAAACAGAGGATAGAATTCGTGGGGAAATCTGCAGTTATCATCTTAAAAAAACGATTCCGTTTTCTGATATTGGAGATATGGTACTAAAAATAGATGAGATTTGTGATTGGTTGGGAACGCCACAGAGGACAACGAATCCTCGTTTTATGAATTCAGAAATGGAACAGAGATATCTGGATGCCAGCAAAGAACATTCGGAAATGGTAGAAGATAAGGGGATAGGCCGTTATGGGGTGACTCCATTCCCACAGGCGCTAAAATCCAGGGCTGTATTGGTTGTAATCGTTAGATACAGACAGAATTCCAGCATTCAGGGAACTATCAAGGGAAGACTTACAGGTGATAAAGAGGTGAGTTTCAGAAGTGCGTTAGAGTTGATGCGCATGATGCAATTTATGTTTTCAACCCATTAAGCTATGTTAGACCAGGGTTTTTTTAAAAGTGCGCCCGGCGGTTCACGTTTTTAATGGGTGAAAGTCGTGTGTTCTAGTTGAAGAAAAAAGCAAATGAGAACCTTTGCTCCCAAATGGGTCTGGAGCTGCGAAGCCAACGAGTCGTGGAAGTAGTAACAGACCTCCGGACGGATCAAAGGCTGTTACATTGCGCTTGCCGACTGCCCAGTCTGAAGGTTCCTTGATACTTTTTTATTGGGTATCAGCGAAACACACTCATTGTCTCTGAGCCTCTTGCGCATACATGACCTGAATTATATGGTTCCCTTTTAATTAATATATCAGATCGCTTTCTAACGGTAAAATCTGCAGAGAAGGAGATTAGTCATTATAATCGAATTGTTGTTTGTACAAGGCAAAGACTCGGAGACGACTGACACGGTATAAGCAGATTGATTGGCAAAATTAAAATATCCCCGGTACAGCGTTTCACCTGTTCTTGTACTTATAACCGTAATAGGAGTGCTCTGGTTCCCTGTTTTTGTATAATAAGGAGCTTCCTGTATAATACAAACATAGGGAATTCCAAGAAGGGTGATTGATAAAAAGATGAATTGTAACACACAAAACGCAAAAATTGCATCCATAACTGAAAAAACTTTGATTGTCGGAATTGATGTGGGAAGTGAGACCCACTATGCCAGAGCATTTGACTGGCGCAACTACGAGTACACAAAGAAACCGTTGGAGTTCAGCAACACCGAAACCGGTTTCCAGACATTTAAGGCAGAAGTCGAAGGAACTGGATGACAACAATCCCAACAAGAACGACCGCAAGGATCCCAAGACGATCGCTGCGCTTGTCAATGAGGGGAGGTTCTCTTACCCTTACATGCCGGTCGGCATTTACGCGGAGATCAGGAGCTTATCGAACCTGCGCTTCCAGACGCAGGAGGAGCTCACAAGGATAAAGAACAGCCTGGCGAGATGGTTTTCCATCTACTTTCCTGAATATAAAGACGTTTACGGAGACATAAAGGCGGTGGGTGGGAGGCTGGGGCTGAAGGAAGCGCCGCTGCCGGAGGACATCATAAAGCTGGGGACGGAAGGAGTGAACCAGCTCTGGAGGGACGCAAAGCTGAGGGGCGCCGGAATGAAGAGGGCAAAGACCCTGGTAACGGCTGCGGAGCACAGCGTGGGGAGCAAGGAGGCACCCGAAGCTGCCCGGATGGAGCTTAAAAACCTGCTGAACGATATGGATGTGTATGCGTCAAGGCTGGAGGAACTACTCCAGAGAATAGAAGAAAAGCTGAAAGGGATCCCATATATAGATAACCTGCTGGCAATCAAGGGGATCGGGATGGTGACGGTCAGCGGCTTTATAGCAGAGGTGGGGGACATAGGACGTTTTGACAGCCCCAAACAGCTGCAGAAGCTGGCGGGATATGCCATAGTGGCAAATGATTCGGGCAAGCACAACGGGGAAAGCCGTATCAGTTACCGGGGACGGAAGCGCCTGAGGTATGTGCTGTACGAGGCCGCGATATCGCTGGTGGGAAAGAACGCAGAGTTTCGGGAGATACACGAGTATTACCGGACGCGGAAGGAGAACCCACTCAAAGAGATGCAGTCGGTGGTGGCGGTAGCCTGTAAGGTGTTGAGGATATTTTACGCGATCCTTACCAAAGGTATCCGGTATGCCCCCGGGAAACTGTTGGGTGACATCAGGAGGCCGCAGGTACAGACGGCATAACAGCAGGAAGAAAAACGGGCAATACCCTGTCACGGTTGGACTGAGCCTCCGGCAAACGGTGTCGGGAGCTGAATCCAGCCGTGACAAGAAGGCTTAGAAATGTGAAGAACGAGACGGGAAAACGTCCGCCGTAAGGTGCCGTTAGGGATTCATACAGAACAGGTAAGGAAAATCACTTGACAATATAAGGAGGAAGGCGGGCTTGAGGAAGAGAACCTTTAGCCTCTTTGCTGAGTTTGGGGCAGGATTCGATTTTATGAAACACGATAATTTCCCACATCCGAGAGTATGAAAAAAAGTCTGTAAATTGAGATCTTCTATGATAAGTTAATGAGAA
>ENA-ORUW01000620-ORUW01000620.1-human-gut-metagenome-genome-assembly--contig:-NODE-620-length-32655-cov-12.175920_pt1 | contig 32655 bp, 35 predicted proteins | sample MGYA00242088_ERZ509227 | MGnify/ENA primary metagenome ERZ509227 (study PRJEB26280, sample SAMEA2338816) | human gut metagenome | biome: human gut; feature: human-associated habitat; material: faeces... | reverse complement strand
CTGCCGCCCTTAACCTGCTAAGGGCTTCGCCCCTTAACCCCAGCAAGGTGCTGCCACCCTTTGCAATCCTGGCACAAAGGACTTCCAGCCCTCTGTACTCCCGGCAGACAAAACATATCTCTTGCCGCTGTCCCTTCGGTAAGATTTTCTGTTCCGTCTGTTTTTCAAAAATCCTCTGTATCGGATTTTGTGAAAATAAAAAAGCCGACGTAGTTTTAACTTTTGCAAAAGTCCAAATACATCGGCTCAATCCTTTTGACCTGATCGGTCATTATTCAATTATTCTGACTGGCTCATACAGTCCATTTTTATAATGAGCAAAACAAAAGGCACTAACTTTTTTACGGTTAATGCCCTTTGGGTTAATCATTATTTATTATCTGTTTTTATCTGACTGTGAAAGAACACTGGCTGCTAAACTCTTTGTTGTACCAGAATACTTATTACTATTCATTACCATAGATGCTTTTGTCTCCATAGCCTTACCAGTAATTTTCCCAGTATTTCTTTGTGATAATACACTCGCAGCTAATGATTTCTGAATTTGAGAACTGTTATTTGATCTCATAATCTTTGAAGCTTGTGCTGATAATTTTTGTCCACTTGATTTTTTGTTCATTTTTTTCTCTCTTTCTTTCAGAGAGAATGTGACCATCAAACATTCTCCGACATCTTGTTACTTATAAATTATTTATTCGTTTTTTCCTTGGTTTCTTTACGTGGAAAGCAAAATGCTTTTTTCCCAACCTGCTTAGCATACAAGCGATTTCCATTTTTCAGGGTAATGTATGCTGTAAAAACCATTTCAGTCTGGTCACATTTTTCCATGCAATCTGCCTCCTTTCCAAAAGATTTTTCTCAGACGAATCTGAGAAAGTATGGAAATCGGCAGAAACAAATACTAAAATATATTTGAAAGATATGGTTTTAGTAGATGATCTTTGTCTCTGCTATTTCCGCCGGAGTTCGTTTGAGGACCTAATCTCAAATGAACTCTTTTTTTGGAATCAGAAAAGTTGCAAGCCTTATACCATAGTGACTGCTTCATTCAAATCAAATAGCATTAAATTCATTTCAGGAACTAATACGCCATTTACTCGATACGACAATTGACTCAAATCCCAATCGCATATTCTAGCAATCGTGTTAATCAAATCTTTTGCATTCCATCGAACTGACAAAACACCATTCGATTTTTCCTTATAAAACTGCACTGATTTATCATCATGTTCATCACATGCCTGAACAGCAATCTGTTTGTCAGATTCGTTAATCAGAAGTTTTACATATGTTGGATACTTCATCTTCATAATTACAGATTTATTAAATGTAATTCCATTGCTTGTAATTGAGATATATGGTACACCTTCACTAAAGTCAAACGTCTTAAAATTTGATAAATCAATCACTCTGCTCGCCTCCTTTCTGTTTTCCTGTTGATTATACCATATTCATTTGTTTTATTCAATCCCATTTATTTTTTGTGTTTCTCTCTTGTGCGCTCTTCGTCTCCCATTTGTCACATTATTGCAATATTTTTCGCTTTAAAAGGACACCAGCTTATCTAAGCTAATGTCCTTACATCTTTTATTTGTTTCCATATGGTGGAATATCTTCAGCTACTTTGTCAGCTGAGATAACCTTATGATATTCCAATGTTGTAGAATCCCATGGCTCAATTTGTGTTAATATTGAGGACGGCATTGCCATCAATTGCACATCAAATTTCAATGAAGGTTCAATTTTAGAACTTGCATTATGAATTCGCATCGATACATTCCAACCTTGATCACATACAACAACAATTGTATTTCTTGATCCTTCTTTAAACCCTATTTCATAAAATCTACTTGGTAACTTCATCAATGGTACATCTATAAGAGCTTTCTTTTTCCCATCCTTTTGATTTAATGTTCCATTGATATTTACAGATTCTATCATTGTAAATCTTCTTTGATCGTTCATAATAACCTTGTAAAAGTCATTAACACCAATCAGATATTTAATCAATCGTCCTGGTATCTCATGTGGATACTCAGAATCTAAACGTTTTAATTCATTCATGAATGCTTCCAAAACAGGTACATAGCAGTCCATCTCTTTATCTGGAATAATATCCCATTTGGCTGGCTCGCCATTTGCTTTGCTTTCGTCCCTTATCTTTCTTAATGGTAAAAACACGTTTCTAATCGCTTCAAAATACTCTGTTGAACAAGGTATTCCAAACCACTCTTTTCCAAAATCTATGGTATCTGATAAACGACTATGTTTGACTGCCTGATGATTATGTTTACATGACAATCCTATTTCCCAGTCACTGCCTCTCATACACAATACATCTCGTACATCACCTGTAATTCCAGCTGAATCTGTTTGCAAGCCAATTAGCATATCATTTTTTTGATTCGATAACTTAGGCTCTAACCTATCGACAATTCTAACCGCAGCCTCTGCTCCTAATATATAGTCACGCTGCTCCTCCATTGTGAGATTATTAAAAGCGTTTCGTGCTGTACTCATCTGTGGACTATCTAACAATACAACATTTGTAATTTTGCTATATTGCTTATAAAGAACATAAGCACATGCATATTCAAAAGCTTTTCCTGTTTCAGTTTGTTTTCCGCTTTTTGCCATCACGAAGTCTGTTTGACAGTACTCCATAGAGATGTGTAGCAACTGTTTCGGCTAATTTTACCGGAACAGCATTTCCTATTTGCTTATATTTTGAGGTCAAATCTCCATAAAATTCCAGATCTGGCGGGAATGTTTGTATAGCCGCTGCTTCCCTCCAACTAAATCTCCTTGTCACACCATTATCTCCAAATTTCCACAAATCCTTATCTAGCTTTACCATATCTGGGGAACCTGGCCATAATGTAACTTGTTTAGCCATAGCAGGAATCGTATAGGATACATCGTCCCAGCCTCTTTTTCGATTTCTACTCATATAACGACTGCTATAAGGTGCATTACATACTTCATCTGGTTCTGGCTCTGGAATATTTTTTAATGCTTCTCTCATAGTTACACGATAGTTTCGCGGAACAGGAAATTCAAATTCAGTTATATTTAAATCTTTCCTAAATCCTACAATAATCACTCGCTCCCTGTCTTCTGGAACCGCATAATCCTTTGCATTGAGTAATTTATAAAAGACATTATATCCACATTGTGAAAAATCTTCTACTATCGCTTCTATGATAGTTCCACCACCCATTGTCAAAAGTCCTTTAACATTTTCTCCAACAAACATTAACGGTTTTTTTTCCTTGACAATTCTTACATAATGTTTATAAAGTACATTTCTTGAATCATCAATTTTTCGTGGCCCACTCAGAGAAAAGCCCTGACACGGAAATCCGCCCAGCATAATATCCGCATCTGGAATATCTGTTGCATCAACCTTTGCAACATCTCCACATACTACTTTTGCAGTACTCCAGTTCTCATGAGTTTTACAGGCATCTGCATTAAAATCATTAGCCCAAATTGTTTTGAAACCAGCTCTTTCAAATCCCATATCCAGTCCGCCGGCTCCTGCAAATAAGCTAATTGCCGTAAATTCTCTCACGCTTCAAACTCTCCTTTGTTTAATTTATATGCCGCTACATCCATAATCGATCGTGCGGTCGCATAGCATTATAACATATTTTTATGATATATTTCAATTTGTAGCAGTATCATCTCGATAATTTTCTCATAATGTCTTTTATTATTTTTTTCATTTTCATTCCATCTTTCAAGCCTAGGCGATAGAAAAATTCCTCTGTCTCTGCTCCGCTGTTAAATATCTGGTCACAATATTTTGTAATGACTTCTTCTTGCTCAGGTGAAAGTGTAGCAATCACTTTTTTGTACGCTTCTTCAACCTCATCTGGTTCTGTCACCGAAGTCTGGCTCAGTTTCCAGTCTGCATATGCTTTTCCCATATGTTCCGTTATAGTCAGGTTAATAAATTCTTCAATCTCTTTCGTCATTTTCATTTGTTGATTCCATTCCTTTCACACAGCCTACTCTGTTAATGTGTCCAGCATAACCTGAATGACTTTCCTCAGCTTCAACCCGTCTTTCAATCCCATACGATAGTAAAACTCATTCAGATCACTGTTATTATTTGAAGTTTCCGTCATATAGTCAAAAATGATTTTCCCCTGTTCTTTCGGCAGCTTCCGAATCACCTTTTGCACTTTTAATTCCAGTTCTTCATTGAATGGATCATACTGCTCTCCATTTTTTTCCTGATAAACTTCCTCCATTCTTTTCCCAATCAGGTCATTTATAAACTCTTCCATTTTTTCTGTTAATTCCATCTTTTAATCTCCCATCAATCTAATTTTGATTGCTTCCAGCCACACCACAGCCCAGCCTGCGAGGATAGGCAGAACATACAATATAAAGCCTATCACAAGCATTCTGATTGTCTCTGTACCTGTTTCCTGTCCGAATCCATACCCCAATATAGCCGTGATACAGATGATTCCCGACAGGATATGAAATACAGTTGCAGACAGCCATGTGAAGAACATAACCACCAGCTGTATGATTGTCTGGCACATACGCACCGGCAATAACAAAATTCTTATAATAAGTTTTACAACTACCATGACTGTCCACCCCTTTCACTGTTTCAGATAGCTCCGATAATTATCAATCACTGAATCTGTAACACCGTTTTTGTGCACTTTTCGAATATCAACAATTTTTTCATCTTTCATTGCTTTCAGCCAATCCAGCAAGTCTTTTCTACTGTTTACAAAATTACAGCATCTTCCGTCTGCATATTCAATCCGGTATCTCATAAGCCCCTCCTACACATAGACCAGTTCATTTAAAATGATTTCTTCTACCCGGCTTCTCACATTGTTTGCCTGGCGAACCCATTCCATTTGATCTCTGCTTTTCAATTCCTCTGTAATGCCTTCCTGTTGCATAATCTGATTCATGAGAAAATCTCTGCGTTCTACACACTGCTCATTTAAGTCTGCAAGGTAGGTCCAGAGCTTTCCGGTCAATGTCAGATAAGAGTATAAGCCACCTTTGTAGTCTTTCAGATAGTTTCTGTGAAGGCTTCCATAAAAACCAATATCACGCTTTTCTTCCGGTACAGCGATCAATGGTAGATAGATTTCCCCGACAAGGATATAATCCAGACCATTGCTGTCATCGTGAATGATTCTTTCTAATTTGCTCATGCTGATGCAACTCCTTTCTTCGGTTCTGCAGGTGGAAGCAGTGATACTGGAACGAACACACCCTTTGCAATATCTTCCTGACGGATTTCCTCTTTTTTTGCATCCATCTCAGCTTTCTTTTTTGCCTTTGTCCGTTCATAGTATTCTTGCTGCTTGCCATTTGCTTTTCTTTTCAAGTAATTCTGATGAAGCCTGTCTTTTCTGGCTTCCCGCTTCTTCATTTCTTCAATTTCCTCTGGTGTCATTTCCACCTCACCGAAATGTGGAGGTAAATATTTCCCAATGAAGTTAAAATAGATTTCCACTTCCTGTGTTGTCTCAATGCTTCCTTTTCGGTCACGCTCATGAACCACTATCTTTTCAACAAATTCGTTCAGCATGTAAGTGGTTAATTCATCAAAGTTTTGATATTTATCAACCAGAGCAATAAACTTCTCCGCTGATCTGCGACCTTCTTCATAGCCTGATAATTCAGCTTCCATATCTGCAATTTCTGCCGATAAATCTTTCTGTTCTTTAGAATACTGTCCGTCAAGAATCGCATATCGTTCATCTGGCAGCTTGCCAAGAATATTGTCCTCATAGATTCTACAGATCAGTTTTTCCAGTTCCTGCACACGCTTTTTTGCTTCTGCTAATCTGCTTTTCAATCTTGTGATCTCACTGGACTGTTGTGAAGTCTGTGCCTTTTTTACTGTCTCCAAAAATTCTTCACGATTCAACTGTGAATACTCTGCAACAGCCTTTAAAAGTTCCTTAATCAACTCCATAACCACATCGGCATTAATTCTGTGCTGTGTCTGGCAGAGTGTTCCAACCGGAACTTTAGAATATGCAGAACAGGTATATTGTGGCACTCGCTTTCCATTATTTACTCGATGGACATACATTTTGGAACCGCAGTCTGCACAATACATCAGACCTGTCAGTGGGTGGGCTTCTCCCCATCCATCTGGATATCTTCTCACATTGCTTCGGATTCTCTGCACATTGTCAAAAGTTTCCTGATCTATGATTGCTTCCTGCGTGTTCTCAAACACTGTCCAGTTATCCTCGGATACATAATGGCTTTTCTTATCCTTGAAATGCTTTCTGGTCTTGAAGTTCACTGTATGACCAAGATACTCTCTTTTCTTTAGAATACCTGCAACAGTAGAAGAGCCCCAGCCATAAGGATCTTTGATTTCTTCTACTCTGCCTTTCCATAATCCGGCATCTTTCTTTGCCATATGAACCGCTGGTATCTCGACCTTATCCTCTTTCAGTGCCCTGGCAATCTGATATGGTCCGTATCCATCCATTGTCATGTGAAAAATTCTCCGTATAACTACAGCTGCTTCTTCATCAACGATCCATACATTCGGATCATCCTTGTCTTTCAGATACCCATACGGTGTTGTACTTGCCACATGCTTGCCGGATTTCCCTTTCGCCTTGAAAGTGGATTTTATCTTTTTACTGGTATCCCTTGCATACCATTCATTCATGATATTTCGGAATGGAGTAAAATCATCGTCCTCCCGGAAGCTGTCTACATTCTCGTTGACTGCAATCAAGCGGACATTCTTCTGTCGCAGCAACTCCATATATTGTCCGACTTTCAGATAATCTCTTCCCATTCGGCTCATATCTTTAATCAGGATCGTTCCGACTTTCCCTGACTCAACTTCTTTCATCATGGCAAGAAAGCCTGGACGATCAAATCTTGTACCGGAGATACCATCATCAGTAAAATGAACAAGATTGGTAAATCCATGTTCTTTTGCATATTGTTCCAGCAGTTTCTTCTGATTCGAAATACTGTTGGATTCTCCGTTTAATTCATCATCACGACTAAGACGTTCATACAACGCTGTCATGAATCCTTGTTTCTCTGTCATAGTCAGATGTCCTCCTTCCTTCGTTTATTAAATTCCTGTTCTCATCCCATATCCGTTCCTGTACCGGGTGCTGATGTTTCCGGGACGTATTAACCAGAAAAGACACGCTGAATGCCTATTCAGTTCTGGTATCACTATGGGCAGGCTGTTTCGTTTTCAAGGTTCGTGTAAGAAGTAAAAAAGTTCTTTACACTAAACGAAATGCTCAGAGGTCTTTTTACAGCCCTCTTACTGCATTTTTTTGATTTCGTGTCATCTTTTTAAAGTTCCTTACACAATCTCTGTACTGACGAAACAAAATACGGACATGTTTTAAAATTGTTTTTTACAAAATACAATTTTGTTCTTTAAGGTAAAAAAATAAGCCTCAAGAGACTTTTTAATCATTTTGGAGCTCCAACTCTTTAAAATTGATTGATTAAGAAGTCTCTTCAAACTTACTACACCGGCAGCCAGCTTATATTTTCGATATTGTCTGACTGCAAAGTGTTCCGGATTCTCTGCCTCCAATTCTTCAAACAGTTCATCTACCGCATTCTTAAATTCTTCATCATCTTCTCTCGTTTCACTGGCGTTGATGAATTCCAAAAGAGTAGAAAAGTTCTGTTCTTCTTCCGGCGCTTCATACCAGATATAACCGATCAGGGCAGAGTACAGAAGGCGTTCCGCTTATAGTGATAGGTAAGGTTTTGATATTATCTCCACCTTTTCCCCCACTTCACACCGGACATGCGACTTTCACCGCATCCGGCGCTCCATCGATTGTCTTCACAAGACATTTAATCAGTCACCAAATTTAAGTTTTATATTATTGCTGACAGGTTCGCCTGCTCTCGCAGACTATTGATTTTCACGAGCATCTTTTTTGTGATATTGAGTGTTTTTATCAGGTCTTTTATTGCTGCTTGGGGCAGTTCTTGTAACAGAATCAGATATTTTTTGTGAATCAGAACCATGTTTTTATATCTTTCAAATCCACCAAGTGATCCTGGTACTTTGAGCCATACAGCTACATGTTCCGCATCTTCGAATTCTTCTCCACTGATTGCACATTTTCCCTTTTGAGCAGAAAATAAAGATATTTTACTGTCATGGTATTCTGTGCTATGACCAACGGATATTTTTTCTCTCAGTCCTTTCAGAACATACTGATTAAGGTTAAGTTCTGTATGAATCAGAGCACGACCTTCTTTTGTATAACTACAAACGATTGATCGCTTCGCCATCGGTATTTTATTTTTGATGAATGCAATCGGATAGATCATCTGGTCAATTCCTGAAACATATCGAATCATTTTTGACTGTCCGAATCTTTCCTTTTCTGCTTGGGTGATAGTTCCACCCTCACGTTTTAGCATACTTCCTGTTTCTGTATTTAACCTGTTCGTCAAAACTGTCATTACTCGCCTATGGAATTCTCTGCAATCAATACTGATACAGGTGGCAAGCTGATAGTAATTCTGTATGCCTAACACCATAGAGTCATATAGCTGAATTTCTGATAAACAACTTTTTTTCTCTCTGGGTTTTGCGATGTTTTTCGCTTGTTCCACTAGCTTTGCTCTTTCAATTTCAACCTTTTTGTCACAGATTGCCGACTGCACCACATATTTATGATGCTTCAACCTTACCCTTATTTTGAATCCAAGAAACTCTGACCACCGTTTTCTGGTGTTCACAATCCTTGTTTTCTCAGGGGACACCTCTAATTTCAACCTCTCTTCAATCCACTCCGTAACCGCTTCTTTTGTCCTGACTGCGTCCTCTTTCGTTCTACAGAAAATCCTAAAATCGTCCGCATACCGAATGATATGCATTTCTTTCATTTCTGTGTTTTTCATAATCCTATAACCATGGCTTTTATCAAAAACCTTAGTTTTTCCGATTATTCTTTCTCGCCCTCTGCTTATAGCAATTGGATTTTCCTCCCATTGACTGGCTATCCACCAATCCAATTCATTTAAAACGATGTTTGCCAGTAGTGGTGAGATAATTCCTCCCTGTGGTGTACCCTTATCGGGCAATACCGTTGTATTATCGGGCATTTTAATTGGAGCTGTTAGTATTCGCTTGATAATAAAAATCAGCGTTTTATCATGGATACCCAGCGACCATATCTGTCTGATTAACTTGCTATGATTTACGTTATCGAAAAATCCTTTAATATCAAACTCAATAACATAATGAAGGTTCATCATTTGAAGCATGGTGTAGGTTCTGTTAATGGCATGTTCAACGGATCTGTTCGGACGAAATCCATAACTATTATTGCTGAACTTTGCTTCGCAGATTGGTTCCATGATCTGCTTGATACATTGCTGTATCAGCCTATCCCATATGCATGGGATTCCCAGCGGACGTGTTTTTCCGTTTGGTTTCGGGATATCTTTCCGTCTTACAGGCTTTGGTCTGTAGCCGTGTTCGCTTCCCGTAACAATAAATCTCACTCTTTTTACCACATCATCAGGAGTTCGACTCCCAATATCTGTGATGTTCTTTTTATCTGTTCCTGCCGTGTAGCTGCCTTTGTTCGCTTTGATGTTTCGGTACGCAAGTAAAATGTTATCCCTGCTCAGTATCAAATCCATAAGATTCTCAAATACTTCACCGTTCTGACTTTTTTGATATAGTTCATCAAAAGTATCTTGCATTCCATAGTACTCCGCATGACGCAGGTCATCTACACATAATGTTTTACTTTTCTTTGGCATAAGGCATCACCTCCTCTCGAAAGTGACCCTTTTGGTCTTACTCGTAATCCTTATCATAAGACTGAATAATGCCTGTTTATTTCAACCGACTTGTGACCATTCCTCCGAGTTCCTCTTTTTCGCAGAACTCATCATAAGTTCGATCACGGCTTTTCAGCACCAGTTCACCTGCTTATTTTCTTCGTCAGGCTATCCCATAATGGAATCTGATGCCTTTCCACGTTCCGATAATCCTATCTGTACATATATCCTTAGGTCTCTGCTATAGTCCTGTCAGCTTGGATGTGCCTGTAACACAACATGGTCGTTCGTAGGGTCAATTTCTACTGAACCACACTGACTGCGCTTTAACGCACCCATACATTTCTATATGGTCTTCTTTTAGAACCGTACATTCGCAGTTTTCGTCAGTTTACTCGCCAAAGTAAACATTCTAACCATAGATATTTTATAGATCCTAGACCTATAGGTAGCGCACCCCACCTCTGGGGCGTTTTCGAGAATCTTTTGGCAGATTCCTACGACTACTCTCGGTCGTTGTCACGGAGCTTCTCACCCCAGCCATTACAGCTGACGCAAGTCCGTCAAGGATAGACGTTTCAGGGCGTTACCCCATCATTCCACCTATCGGATTACCAGTTCACAGACTGGTTATTATTTAATAAACCAACACTGTGCGCAGACTTTTTACCGCCTGCGAACGTGTCGCACTGATCCAGAAATCCTCCGTAGATTTTTCTCCTTCCCCCTTCGTATTTGCTATGATGGTATTCACCAATTTTAAGATATCTTTTTCACTACGGATATAATGGAATGGATTATAGTGCATGGACTTTTTAAAATTGATCGTATTCAGCACCTTGATCCGATAGCCGCCATTTACCAGCATCTTTCCACATTCTACAATGATCGTTCCCTTTGGATCTGTCACCACATAAGATACGCGATCTGTCATCTGCATCAGATTGGGTTTCACATAAAATCTGGTTTTACCGGATCCTGATCCCCCTATCACGATCACATTCTTGTTTCTGGCATATTTGGGATCCTTTGGCCTGCTGTTCATCGTAAGCCGTTCTGTTTCGGTCAGAATGATGTTATTTTCAAACACCGGATCTTCAAAGGGCTCGATATCCTTCCGGTTTCCCCATCTGGCCGATCCATACTCTTCTCCATGCCGGAACTTCTTCGCATTCTTCGCTTTATAATACAAGATCAACCGAAAGATAAGCGCAGTCACCAATCCTCCTAACAGATCTTGCATATGAAAGCTTGGAAGCCAGTTCGTAAATGCCAGTTGAAAATTCATCAGCATCACACCGATTTTCTCAATCATACTGTCACCAATACAATGGCGGTATAGCCAAAAGCATTTATCTGCAAGATAGAAGATGATCAGATACGGAATACTTAATATCACCACTCTCTTCATCTGGATATTCTGCATCTTTTCCCGGATCATCGTTCCTGCCCTCTGACTTTCTGCTTCGTCTTGACTCTCTGACGATGTTTTGCTTTCCTCTCCTGTGTCTTCTGCAGTTTCTTTCGGACAGAAGGCTTTTTCTTTTTAGACTGATCCAGCTCTATGCCTGCATATTCTTTAAATGCAGCCGTCATCACGTCCACATCTTTCGATTTAAAAAATACTAGATACAATGGCGGTTTCACATGGGAATCCTTTTTCAGACTATAATCGATCCCATATTTACGGGCTACCCGGTCAAATGACTTGATATTTTGATCCGTGATCTGAATATTTGTAAGCTGTGCTCCCTGTGCGATCAGTTGTTTTATCGTCTGCTTTCCATGAGGCTTTTTCATCTCCTGTCGTTTTCTTTCTTTTTCTCTGCCCTTTTCCTGTGCTTTTCCTGTTTTGACAGCCTGTTTTACCTGTACCCGTTTCTGTTTCTGTCTGCTCATTCCATCCAGAAATTTTCTCATAGATGCCTTTAGCACGCCGGTACTCATCCGGGTTGTCTGGACACACAGAGCTATGATTTTTTCATTCACTTCATCCTGCAATTAACCACTCCCTTTCTTTCCTTAATCCTTTGGGGGAAGCAAATAATAGCACTGCTTCTCAATGCAGCCCTTTTTTCTCCCTCCCCACCAATAGCAATATTTACAAGACCAGGGTTTTTCTTCACTATATTTTCTCCCCGGCATTGCTGCATTTGGTTCCACGATCAGGTTCTTATCTCTTCTCCTGTCCATCCTCATGTTCCTCCTAACAAAAAAGCGTTCACAGATTCCCTCAGGTTTCCATGAACGCTTTCCCTTACATTATTTCTTCTTTATTTTTCTTCCAAGGACTACCACACCACTTAAGCTCATTCCAAGCACGATCAGCCATAACAGCAAGTTGGTGTTATCCCCAGTCTTCGGTGCATCTTTAGAAGGTTTTCCACCTTCCGGAGTGCTTTCTTTTGGTTTTTCCTCATCAACCATAACAACCTTCTGCACTTCAGCGGTATTTTTTACTTCAAATTCCACATCCTTTGCAACCAGATAACCTTCCGGTGCCGTTTCTTCCCTGAGCATGTACTTTCCGATCGGAAGCATCTCTATATAATGTGCCTCTTCTGTAGATGTCCAGCTTTCTACCACTTTTCCATCTTCATCTAAGATCGTAAGCTTTGCACCTGGAAGTTCTTTTCCTGCGATATCCTGTTTCGAGATCAACACCTTTGTCACATCATCTTTCATCTCCTGTTTCTGGATTTCTGCAGTATTTTCTACTATAAAGGTAATGCTCTCAGCAGTTACATATCCATCTGCCGGTTTTGTTTCTGTCATCGTATAGGATTTTCCAACGGTCAGCTCCTTGATCACATGAGCTTTCTCTGTAGATACCCACTCATCGATTACATTTCCGTCTTCATCTGTCACCTTCAGATGAGCTCCCGGAAGTTCTTTTCCTGTGGTAAGGTCTGTTTTCGTAAGTTCTACCGTTGTCGGCTCATTTTCAAAAACAAACTCATAGGAAACCTCGGCTTCTTCCGGTTTTCCATACTCAAAAGTGAATTCCTTTTCTTCATTCGATGTCACAAAACCATCCGGCGCATAGATTTCTTTTACGATATATGTCCCATCCACTGGAAGATCTGCTTTGAAAAGGATCTGTCCATTTTCATCCGTTGTTTTCTGCTCGATCAGCGTTCCGGCTTCCATCAGGACTTTTCCATCTCTGCCTTTGATATCTTCTTTTGTAAATAACCCGAAGATCGCACCTTCCAGCATACGTTCTGTATCCTTTTCTTTTTTAAGGACCGTTACTTTTATCTTTTGGCGGTTGTTCTGCCATTCTTCATCAAAAGTAACCACTGGCGTATCCTGATCGCGATAGGTCAGATCCACAAATCTAGGCTCTCCATCCAGTACAAAACCATGTGCCGTTTTCACTTCCTTCACATAATATTTTCCTACCGGAAGGTCTTCCATTTTTGCGATCCCCTTCTCATCGGTTGTGATCGTGCCTACCAGCTCATCTTTCTTATAATGATCTGCACTTACGCCATCCGCAGCCTTGATATCTTCGGCAGCATAGACTTCAAAGGTGACTTCACTTAAGTTTCCTGTGATATATTCAAAGAAATGTTCTACCGTTCCTTTCACATTATCCAGAAGAGTGATCTTCTCTAAAAATTCTCCCTTTTTGTTGATGATCAGAAGCCCTTTTGGAACCTCATCCTTCATTTCCACTTTCTGTACTTCGGCAGTATCTTTGACCGTAAATGTCACATCCGTTGCTTTCAGATAACCGTATGGAGCAAACTCTTCATGAAGGGTATAGGTTTCTCCGACAACCAGACGCTTGATTACATGTGGCTTATCCTTTTCAGATGTCCATTCATCGATCACATTTCCATCTTTATCCATGACCTTCAATCTTGCGCCCTCCAGCTCTACGCCTGTGGTCAGATCAGACTTTGTGAACTCTGCTGTAGTCGGTTCATTTTTCTTTACGGCCTGTAAGGAAACAATCTTTGTCTCCTGTCCCTGATACTCTGCAACAAATTCCAAAACCTCATCCGAGGAAACAAAACCTTCTGGCGCTTTTAATTCTTTTACATAGTATTCTCCAAATGGAAGATCCAGGGTGCATGTTGCCATACCGTTCTCATCGGATGTCATTTCCTGTAATAAGGTATCTGCTTTCACAAGAACTTTTCCATTTGCCTGGATATCTTTCTTGTTATAGATGCCAAACACAGCCCCGGATAATACCTGTCCATTTTCTGCATCCTGTTTTTCTACGGAAATAGAGACTTTCTGTCTGTCATTTCCTACGATTGCTTCTGCTTCAACGATCGGTGTATCCTGATCCTGATAAGTTAATGCAACCTTTACCGGCTCCGGATTTAATACAAATCCTTCCGGTGCCTTTGTTTCCACTACATAGTATTTTCCAAGCGGCAGATCCTTTGCTACAGCTTTTCCACTCTCTCCCGTTGTGATCGTTGTCACAAGCGTATCTTTTGCATAAAGTACGATACGGTTTCCATCTGCATCTTTCTGATGATCCGGAGTGCAGATATCCTCTGCCGCACGCACTTCAAATTCCGCCCCGGAAAGGTACTGTTCTTTATAGATAAAGTCATTCTCAAAATCGGAAAGCATCTCACCTTTCTTATACACAACAAGATTTCCCTTTACCGGCTGATCTTCATAGGAAACTTCAATGATCACATCTCCACTTACTCCATCTACTTCATAGGCAGTATCCGAATCCACGGTGATCTCTACATAGTTTTTGTTCACAACATATCCATCCGGTGCTGTAACTTCTTCAATACGATAGTGACCGATCTCTAAGTTTTTCGGTAAGATCAGGTATCCCTGGCTGTCCGTAAAGAAAGATTTATGGACTGTGACCGTAGGATAGGTTGTTACCTGTTCCACATATTTCTTATGATCCAGATCATAAATTTTAAATTCTGTGCCGGCTACTAACACCGGTTTCTTTGTTTCATCATCTTTTTTGATGATCTTTAACTTTGCGGAAAATTCTTTGTCCAACAGTACCTTCCAAACCTGCGGTTTATCCGGATTGTTTTCACGGATGGTAATCTCAAAATCCTCTACCGGTTTATAATTGTGAGGTGTGGTTGTTTCTCGTACAATATACGTTCCATATGGAAGCGGAATACTGCACGCATACCCTTTCTCATCTGTGAACATTTCCGTTTTACCATCTGCTGTAAGGATGACTGGCTCTGCATGGGAAAAATCATAACTTCCATCTTCTTTTTTCTCCAGGCTGCTCTTTAAGTAAGCGCTGAAACCTGCCCCTTTTAACAGATCTGCATCCGTTTGCCCATTGTTCGCAGCTTTTATGATCTGGAACGGCTGTTTCATAACAAGTTCTGTTGATTTCACAGTACGTTCTATCGTTGGGACTGTGCCACCTTCATAAGAACATTCCACATCATGCTCTGTCTCGTCTAACAGATATCCTTCCGGCGCCTGTATCTCTTTTACAAAATATTTTCCAAGATACAGGTCTTTTACCACCGCATCTCCCTTCTGATCTACTTTTAAGGTAGATACAAGAGCACCGGCTTTATGCACAATTCCTGTTGTTCCATCCGGATGTACAATGTTTTCTCTCGCATAGAGGCCATACACCGCACCTTCTAAAGTCGCATCTCCTTGTGGATTTGCTCCTGTTTGTGCATCTTCTTTGATCAGATGGATCTTTGCATAAGTACGTTCATTCAGAACATTCTTTGTACTTGTTTTACCGATATTGACATCTACTGGATAAACAGTTGGATCTGCCTGATAATTTGCCGGTGGCTGGATCTCTTTTACATACACAACATCCTGTGTTTTTTCGACTGTTACTTTAGAAGCACCTCTGCTGTCTGTTGCTGGCATCTGTGTGATTAAATCTGAGCATTCCTTATCACGGTAAACACCATAGATTGCTCCTGCCAGATGGTTTCCGGTGTCTTTATCATTTTTTACAATCGCAATTTCCGCCTGTTTTGTCCATGTAACATTCAGGCTTACTTTATTTGTTGTTTCTACACCTTCTCCAAAAATAAAGGCAAGATCTTGAGTACTGGAATTCGTTGTCAGTTTATACGCCGAATAATCTTTCTTTAATCCACCTGCCATGGTTGTAGCAAATACTTCTGCGGTATCTTCTGCCTGTGTCAGAGGCGCAGAAAGATAAAACTTTGTACCTCCCTTGACCGTTACCTTTGCTCCCGGTGTACTTGTACTTCCTGTACTCGCGTTGTGAAAACGTACTCCAGATGGAAGGCTGATCGTCACACTCTGCTGTCCTGCCGCATGGAATGTAATTTCCTTTGTACGCTGTGCATTTCCTTCTACATAAGCCTTTACATTGGCATCGGAAAATGACATGGACACATCCGGTATCTCAGGCTTCTTTACACAATAATTGTAAATATCCATTGCTAGTTCCTGTCCTGTTGCATTGGTTCCATAGAACGCATCACTACTGCCATAAGCATAAGCGGCCGCCATATGGACAAGAATAAATCTCTTTCCTGCTGAAAAATCACTGTGCTTGTTCGCAAAATAACTTTCTGCACCTGCCGAATCGGTACCGTAATAACATACCTTTGCAAGAGCCTGATTGTCAGCCAGCTTTGTGATGGTATAAGTACCTGATCCTGGTCCTGGTTTTGCCGGCTGGATACAATAAGCCGTTGCTCTTACACTTCCATAAGAAATATAATACGGCTCTGTAAGATATGTTCCAAGCCCGTAGTCTGCATATCGGTATATTGGACCTTTTTCAATAGTTACCTGCTGCGATCCTACACCTGCAGTTCTAGCCATCGCTTTGATTGTAGTAATCTCACCTGGTTCCATTCCATTAAAATCAACACCTTGTTCTACTGCCTGTTCCATAACATCACGAAGTTCCAATCCCGATACTTCATCATATGTTTCTTGATCCATTGTTTCTTTGATCAATGCATCAAAAGCAGCATTCTCTTCTGATACATCTGTCTCTGTTGGGATTTCTGACGGCTTCTCTGAGTCCTCCTCATCTTCTTCCGTCTCTTTTGTTTCGGATTGCTCTGCATCTGCTAAAGGACTTTCACTCTCTTTTTCTATTTCCTTTACAGTCACATTTCTGCTAATCTGATAATTCGGATGTTCCTGATTGACCGGTTCTACATGATAAACAGTTTTATAGGTATCTGCATGGGATGTTGTAAAATCTTCTCCCTGCTCATTCTTTGCTTCCTCAAAAGTAATCTTTACTTTTGCCGCGTTCTTGATCTCTAACCCTGTAAAATCTGTTTTTACATCAAAACTTGTTCCCACTTCCACCTGATGATCCTTTGCCAGAACAATTTCATCTTCATCTAGCTGGCTTTGTACCTCTTCCAAAAGAGGCAGTTTTCTTTCTTTCGGAAGCTCCGCAGCATAACTGCTGATTGGTGATAACACCGTAGATAAAAGAGTGACCGCTGTCAGCAATCCGGATACAACCCGCTTTGCTTTTTGTTTCACTTTCATGTTCTTAAATCCTTCCTTTCTTTGAATCTTATTTATCCGTTATACTTGTTCATTGTTTTCCATCATTCTTTCCTGAAAATAATCCCCTCCTTTCCTGGTTTTGTGCTATTTGGGACAGTCAGCACTTTGCCGAGATAACAGCACAAATATATGGCGGTATCTGCCTTTTCAAACAAACACCGCCATATGATTTCTACTGTCATCCTCTTTTCGATTCAGACAATTATTTTTTATTTAAGATTTAAGCGTTTTCCTGTTCTCTTCCCCGGATCCGTTCCTGTTTTAGAGTCCATATCTCTAAAACGTTTTCTCTGTCAGGACACGCATAATGCACATTCAAGGCAGGTATCACTCCGGGCAGGCTATTCTCTTTTCAAGGTACATGAAGTGTTTTTTAGAAACGTCTTCATATAACGAAAGGAAAATGGCCTATTTTACAGGGTGCTTTTTAAATTTTTTTGATTTTTTTTAATTTTCTTCTTCATCTGCATGTTTTTTCATGACAGAAAGTGCTCTTTGCATCATTTCACAAACACTCTGCTGTCTGATTCCAAGATAGTCCGCAATCTTTTCTTGATTCATTTCTTCAAAGTAAAATAACTGGATGATTTCTTTCTGTCTGGCAGTCAGACAACCTAAGAAATCGCGGATCATCTCTTTTTCAATATACTGGTCGAGAAAATCTGAAGCTGGATCTAGCAGTAAGATCCTGTCATCCGCATAATCGCTATACGAAACGAGTTTATGGTTTGATGCTACCTTAGTCTGATTTATTTCCATACGATCCGTTGCTTCCATTAACAGACGAATGTACCAATTTTCGTTGTCAAAAAATTCTTCGTTCATAATGCTTCGATCTTCCTTCACATCCATGTATTGATAATCTTTACAGGAATGAAGTGGAAAGATGGTTTTCTTTCCGTTTTCCCTGTATAACACATACCCATTTGCGTAAACGGTAATATCACATTCCCCACCCAGAATTTCCTTTACTACAATCTCTTCTGTTTCTAACGCCTTTTCAGAAGGGACTCTCTTTGTCATACCTGCCACTTTTACTACTTTCTTTAATTCTTTTAATGTCAACATATGGACCACCTTTCTGCCTTACGGCTACGGGTGATCCATGAACTCTATAAAAATCTCATCACAATTAGCCACGAACTCACCCGTTTTTTTGAACGGGAGCCCGCAGCTCCTATGTAATTACCTCCTTCGGCTATATCATACAAAATTCCGTAGTATCTCTGATTTTTACAACTGAAACTTTGCCCTCTATATATAGAAAGGAAAAAGCCCTGTTTTACAGGTTAAAAACTCAACTTTTTTAAAATTTTTGAGAAAACAAAAAAAGCCGGCAAAACAAATGCTTCCACAGACACAGAATGAAATATCATCCTGCATTGTATCTGCAAATGTTTTGCCGGGCTCTTCATGATTCCAGTCAGGTTCAGCTCCTTGACAAACTCTTGCTATCAGGTGCAGCCTTGATGGTTCCAGCCAAATCCACCGCTTATCCTAATAGCTCATTTTATTTAGTTTCCTTTCGGGAATTCATCACTTTTTGAGAATATACCCGCATTCTTTCTTTCAGTTTTTCGTCTTTGATGTGCAAAGGCCGTACTGAAACAATATCATCTTTTACTAAAATCTCCAAAGTGCTTCTACATTTCTTGCACTCAACTTCTGAATCGCAATGTGCGCTTTTTTCAATAAATGCTCCGCATACAGAGCAATGTACATGCCATCTGATAGCATCTGATCCCATAGGCTTCCTCCTTTAAGCAATAATAAAAAAGTCCATTTTATTACTCAACGGATCAAAGGGAAATCAAATCCGCCTTATGAGCATCATGTTGTCCATTCCGTAAGTGCCAAAGCTGCACGAACAGCATGATCATCAAATCCCAGACCTGCTTTGTTGATCTGGCGCATCCATCCTTATTCTCTCCGGATTCCCACTCACCCAGGATCCTAAGAATTTCTGCCGATTGTATTTAACAAGGTAATTCCAATTCTTCAAATATATCTCCGGATAACTCACAAAGATCCGGGATCAAAATGACCGTATCATCAATCCGTAAATGAATCGATGGATCAAAAAATTCAACGGTTCCGCAAATCGTATGATACTGGCCTGCCGGTTTCATTTCCCGGCTTTCTTTAAAATAGGTTGCCTGTATCTTCATTCCAACAGAAACTATCTGTAGCTTCCTATCCAATCCACATTTTTGTTCTTCGGATAACATCTTCTTTTGTTCATAAAGTATTTCCTGTTTCCGTACGATCTCTTCAAATCCCCGAAGTGCTGCAAAAGGGGCAAATTGCTTCGCTCTGTGCTGCACATCCATAGGATATCTTTTGGAAACCGGTCTCGGAATATATAAATATTTCTGATAAGCCTTTGCCAGCATACTTTCACCTCCTACGCACGATGTCCCCCAACCTGATTATTTCTTTCCCGATAGGTAGAACATTCCAGCAGATTGGATCCCCGCATGATCGCATTTTTTCCATAACGCTTTTTCACCTGTAATACTGCTTCCTGCAGATGTCTTTCCTTTTCTGCTTTTATGGAATCCTGAAAAAGAGTATATTGCTGATAGCCTTCCGGTGTTATCTTATTTGCAATGATCTCTATCCGTCTGATCCCGGTATGTGGATCTGCGATCTTTCGATAAAGCGCTTCTACTGTATCGATCATTTCCTTGGAACGATTGGTACGATCCGGAAACCTTACGGTTCCTTTCGATGGCTCCCTTTCGAAACGATGATCGTAAGCGATCCACAAGGTTACAGAATTCGTTACCAGTCCCTTTTCCACCAGATCCAGAACCAGTACATCTGTCATTTCTCTTACAACAACAGCAGCTTCTTCAAATGTGTAATTTCTCATCAATACCTGTCCATTGGAAAGACTATGCTCTTCTGTATGATAATTTTTGATATCACTCATTTTACAGGACTCACAGCCCCATGCATGATCGATCAATAGTTCTGCATCGATCCCAAACATTTTAAACAGCCAGTCTTCCGACTGGATAGAGGCAAGTGCGATATCTCCCATCGTTTGGATTCCATATCCGGCTAATTTTCTCTCTGTTCTGGAACCAATGCGCCAGAAATCACTCAATGGTTTATGTCCCCATAACTGTTCCCGGTAAGAGATCTCATCCAGCATTCCGATATGATCCTCTATATGTTTTGCCACAATATCCATTGCGATCTTTGCAAGATACAGATTAGTTCCAATTCCTGCTGTTGCTGTAATTCCGGTTTCTTCCATGACCGCATCCATCAGTTTTTGTGCCATTTCTTTCGCTGTAAGGTGATACAGGGAAAGGTATCTTGTGACATCCATAAAGCACTCATCCACACTGTAAACATGGATATCTTCTTTTGCCACATAGTTTAAATAAATCCCGTATATCCTTGCCGAATACTCCATATAGAGCTGCATCCTCGGTTTTGCCACAATATATTCGATATGATCCGGTATCTCATGGATCCTGCAACGGTTACGGATCCCCAGCTTTTTCATAGCCGGCGTGATAGCAAGGCAAATGGTGGATACCGATCGGTCCGGATCTGCAACAACCAGATTGGTAGTAAACGGATCCAGTCCTCTTTCCACACACTCAACAGAAGCATAAAAAGATTTCAGATCAATACAGAGGAATGTTTCCTTCTGTTTCAAATCAATCACCTCCCATAAGTTGCCTATCTTTCTCTTTCCCATAAGCAATCAGATCTCATCCCAACTCTTTTTCACACGATAGAGATCGTGTCAAAATAGGCAATTTTCAGTAATTCCATTGACAAGAAAGGAAATATCATTTATATTATAGGCAAGTAGTTGCCGTTCTGTTGTGATTCACATTATAGGCAATCATTCGCCTCTTGTCAAGAGGCAACTTGTTGATTATGGGAAATTTATTTCCCATCCCGTTTCAGCATCATACATAAAGATCCTGAAACGCCAATTAGAAAGTAGGTATTTTTATGACATTCGGTGAAAAAGTGAAAAATTTAAGAAAGAACAAAGGACTCAACCAAACCCAATTGGCCGATGCTGTCGGTGTCTCCCTTCGGACTGTTCGGGGATGGGAAATTGAAGGCCGTTATCCAAAGAAACATGACCTTTACCAGAAACTTGCCGACATTTTAAGCTGTGATATCTCCTATCTCATGACAGAAGAAGAGGCTTTTATCACAGAAGCATCTGAACAATTTGGAAACCGTGGAGCAAAACAGGCTCAGCAGATCTTAGAACAAGCCGCTGCAATGTTCGCCGGCGGGGAACTTTCTGATGAAGACAAAACGGCCTTTATGGATGAGATCCAGTCTTTATATCTGGATTCCAAGAGACGTGCAAAGAAATTTACACCAAAGAAATATTTAGATGCCAAATAGATGGAGTGATTATGGGACAGCCTATAGGATATAGTTTTATTGTCAGAAGTAACATTACCCGCTTCTGTTTGATTCATACACGAGGTGATACATTTGGGGAATTCATATATTTACAACAAAGTAGAAAAACTTGTAAAAAAGTTCAAGACCAGGGATCCTTTTGAAATACTGGAAGAAATGAATGTGATCGTTGGAGAAACAGACCGCTACGAAAAATTAAAAGGATACTGTTTCATGAGCTGCCAGACCATTTATGTTATGGTAAGCAGTTTTCTCTCTGAGGAAGAGAAAAAGATTGTTGCCGCCCACGAACTCGGTCACATCATTCTGCATCGTTCTCAGCTCAAAATGGCGCCGATGAAAGATGATGTCTTATATAACATGAGGGATAATACGGAATACGAAGCGAACCTTTTCGCTGCAGATCTTATCCTGGATGATAAAGAAATCGCAGACCTGTCAAAGAACGAAGACCTGAACTATTTCGGGCTCTGTAGCTGCTTAAATTCCAGTCCAGAACTCATGAGCTTCAAGTTATACAGTCTGATCAAGCGCGGTCAGAACTACAATATGCCACTGGAAATACAGAGCAATTTCCTGGCCAAATAAAATTTGCCCGTTCCATACAACCGAACGGGCTTTTCTTGTATCCATATGTGAAGATTCTTTTATTTCAGTTCTCCATGCTTATTTTCAAATTCCATGATTGCCTGACGTATTAAATATAACACTTCTCCATTGATCGAACGCCCTTCAAATTCTGCCAGGCTTTTCAGTTTTTTATGCGTTTCAGCATCAATCCGTAATCCTAAATGCTTCTCTTTCTCCATGATTATTCTCTCCATCTCTATAAGTACATATTAAGTTCATTTTTCAAGTTCATTTTAAGTACAAATAATGGTAGAATGTTTTAAATGGACTTAATTTAAGTACACTATATTTTTTCACGGAGGAATTCGATCATGCATGAAAAAAGAAAAAAATATTATCATATCAAGAAAGATTTATTCTGGTGCACCGTCCTATTAGCTGTATCCTTTCTCATCGGTTATGTTATCCATCAACATCACGGCATTTTTCTAACACATTCTCTGAAAACAGATGGCCCAAAAGAACGGACAGAAGTAACCTTTGACGATCTGCAATCAAACCTAAAAGATATCTCTACATGCTATTTATGTGGAAGTTCTGATTATAGTATGATGGATTATTATCGAAAATTTGATACGGTTGGACTGATCTCTCTCAATGACTGGTACGTCTTAGATTTCCAACTAAAAGCATATGATGAAAACGGAAATGAAATATCAAATAAAACCAGTTCGAATGTGCTTTTCGGAAACACAGGCGAAATCACGTATTCCTCTCATGGAGATGTTTCCCGCGGAATGGCTGAGATAGACATTACGTTACCAGAAAACTATAAATTGAACAAAAGAAATCTAACGGATCATCTCTGCCAAAGTTGCCTTGATAAAGTTGCTGCTTCCTTAGAATATTGGAAATATGAAAATGAAAAGAAAGAACCGATCCCCCTGTGTTTGGTCGATTTTAAAACTCTTGATATTTATTCCTTACAAGATTATTACCGATCAATTTTCATCCGGGATTATTATGTAGAAATGAATTTTGAAGACAATTCTGTAGAAACAAAAGCCTTTTATCTGCCGGAAAGATTATAATTATGATATACTGAAAGAAAACGAGAAATTTGAAATTGGAAGGTGTTCATATGAAGCAAATAAAACCTTATCTTTTTCCCATTATAGTGCTGATATTTTTTGACCAAATTATCAAAGCTTTTATAGGATTATTCTTCATGGATTTAGATTTTGATATAATTGGAAAACTTTTAAGATTTAGTCCTGTTCAAAATATAAATCTTTCTTATGGTGGAAATTTCATAAGTATTTTATCTAACTTCTGGGTAATGGTATTGTTTAATATTTTAGTGATATTGCTTTTAGTATCTGGATATAATTTTTACAAAACCAAAAGACAGCATACAAGTTACTCAGTAAAAGTGATTATTACTTGTGGGCTATCTGGGACACTTTGTAGTTTGTTAGATAAAGTGTTATGGGGTGGAAGTTTAGATTTCTTACAAATACCAACTGTCTTTACTTTTGACTTAAAAGATATTTATCTTACTATTGCAGAAATTATTTTTGTTATTATAGGAGTTTTTCACAGTAAAGAAATATCAGTGAAAGAATATCTCTCTTTTTGTTATAGAAGATTAAAAAGATAAATTCAGGTTTGGACTTTTCTTATAGAGCCTTTCTATGAAGGAGAGGCTCTATTTTCATCTGAAATTACTAAGGAGACAATTTCAACTATCATCGAGACTGTAATTAATTTTGTGTAAACTACAAATGAGCTATATATCCTCTTGGATTGATGTTAAAATAAATATCAATTCAGAAGGATTTTTTTATGGCAAGAAGAAGAAAAATGGAGCCGGAACGCAGAGCGTTCATCAGCAGTTTATTGGAACACTATCAACCCAAAGATGCTCAGGATATCCAAGACATGCTTAAAGATTTATTAGGGGATACACTGCAGGGTATGTTAGAAGCTGAAATGGATGATCATCTTGGATATTCCAAGTATGATTACAAAAACAAAGGAACGGATGACTCTCGCAATGGATATAGTCCTAAAACGGTTACTTCATCTATGGGAACGATTGATCTCGATATTCCACGAGACCGAAAAGGGAATTTTGAGCCTCAGATTGTAAAAAAGAATCAAACAGATATTTCAAATATCGAAGACCAAGTACTCTCTATGTATGCAAAAGGAATGACTACAAGAGATATTTCTGCCCATCTCAGAGATGTTTACGGAGTGGACGCGTCTGCTGAGATGATCTCACACATGACTGATCGTATCCTTCCAATCGCAAAGGAATAGCAGAATCGGCCATTAGAACGGAAGTACGCTATTGTTTTCATGGATGCAGTACATTTTCATGTCAGAGAAGATAACCGTACTGTAAAAAAGGCTGTTTATGTCGCTATTGGTATTAAATTAAATGGAAAACGAGAAGTCCTAGGTGTGTGGGTAGGCGGTAACAAAAGTGCAAAATACTGGTTCTCTGTCCTTAATGAGATAAAAAATAGGGGTGTAGAAGACATCATGATCGTATCTGTCGATGGTTTAACTGGATTTGGTGATGCCATTCATGCAGTGTTCCCACAGGCAGAGATCCAGAGGTGTATCGTACATCAGATCCGCTATTCTACCAAATTTATTTCGTATAAAGATCTTAAGCCATTTATGGCAGATTTAAAATTGGTATATAAAGCTGACACAGAAGATCTGGCGCTTGCTGCATTGGATAATCTGGAAGAAAACTGGGGCAAAAAATATCCTGCTTCCATAGCATCCTGGAGAAATAACTGGCCACAGTTATCCACTTATTTTAAGTATCCGTCTGAGATCCGCAAGTTGATATATACGACAAATTCTATTGAAAACTTTAATCGACAGCTTCGGAAAGTCACAAAATCCAAGACCATTTTCCAACGGACGATGACTATTCAAAATGCTATATTTGGCAATGATGGATGCTACAAAAAAGTGGACAGGAAAGACTTGGGACTGGGGGCTTACATTAGATCAGTTATGTATCTATTTTGGAGACAGAATTCAACCGGAGGATCTTGAATGAGCAAAGCTTCATCAACATGTACAGAGGAAATAAACACCCGATTTCTATCGGGTGCCCTTGACATGCCACTAGATCCATGCTAATACATAGACAAAGGGCTGAACAGCAAAAACTGCCATTCAGCCCATCCAAGTTTCGGAAGTCAAAACATACCCCCATATTATTTATATATTTCTTATCTCTACATTCCTGTCAATTGGAAATAACTTTCGCGTTTATTTTTCTAATCTGTTATTCAAATAAATATATGCGTCTTCTAAAGTAATCTCAGCAGGTTTTGTACCTGCAAAAGGTTTTTCATCACTCAAAATTTTTAAACGTATCCCTTCCTCTGTAATTTGTTTTGCCGTAACTTTAAATTTATTTTCAAGTTCTTCTGCCTCCTTCTCACTTTCAGTACAATAATTCCATAGCTTCCCTTTTGTTTCTGTAATAAGGTTACTCGCATATCCGGCATACTCTAATTTTCCCTTTTTCATAACTAAAATTTGGTCTGTAGTTGCAGCAAGATCTTCTACTACATGTGTGGAAAACAACACTGTCCTGTCCTTTGAAAAATCAACTAATAGTCTTCTAATCCGCACTCGTTCCTCTGGATCAAGTCCAGTAGTCGGCTCATCAACAATCAAGAGTTCTGGTTCATTTAACAAAGCCTGCACTAATCCTACACGCCTTTTCATTCCGCCCGACAACTGCCTGTTTTTCTTTTGTTTATGCTCTTCCAAACCTGTTCTTTTCAAATAATACTGTACTCTTTTCTCACATGTTTTTTTCTCTATTCCTGACATACTTCCCAAATACATAAGCGTCTCCTGAACTGTCAAATTAGGATACAAATTTAATTCTTGTGGAAGATAGCCAATTTTTTTCTGGATTGTTCCAAAATTCTTTTCTGCATACGGAATGTTTTCAAACATAATCTGTCCCGATGTTGGTATAAGGATTGTTGTTAAGACACGCATCAGCGTTGTCTTGCCAGCACCATTTTCTCCTAACAAACCATAAATTCCATTACCAATCCTAAAATTCATATTTTGTATGCCTTTATAGCCATTTTTAAACTTTACCGTTAAATTTTTAGCTGTCAAAATCATGTTAATTCCTCCTATTTTTTATAGTCTGTGGCAAAAATACAAGTATCATAAGCATGGCAAGTATTAATCCAATTACTTTTCCTGGTATCCAATCAACTATTCCTTGTCTATAATCACGGAATACATATGAAAATATATTGTACCTTCCAAGTAACTCATCCCCAAACGTAGAGTTAAATAATAACCATATAAGAAATGGAATACCAATTCCGCACCATATATTTTTGAATAAGTTCGCAATAACAATTGCCATAGTTCCCCATAAAATTAATGAAATACCTACCACAAGCAAATACTCTAAATACATTTTCATTTCATTTACCCATGTAGTCATGGATGGATTCTGTATAAAAAACAGAAAATATCCTAATGCTGCTAGCAAAAACAGATATACAAATTGTACAACTATACGCTTATAAACCATGATTCTTTTCTTATCCAGTGCATAAAGTGCAAATATTTCCCATCTCTGTTCGCGTTTTTCAATTAGGTATGTATCAGCCATAAATACAACTGATAATGCCGCCATCATGGGATCTAATGTGACACCAATCTCCCTTGTGTCTGCAGTACCTCTTAATATTGCCAAAAAGCATATAAACAGGATGGGATATATTATTTTGTAAAATGGAAGCATAATCTTTATTTCAGTTTTCATAGCCTTTTTTTCCTCCATTTCCAAATTCCAATACTTATAAACAGGACTGTCACTATTAACAATGCAATCTGATTTAGCAAAAATACTGGGAGGGGTTCTGTTTCAAAAAATCCCCCCTCAAACCGAAAAAGCATTCCCAATATCCGCCCATAAAATCCGTAATATCCATTCGCATCGTAACTTCCCATATTAGAATAAACAATATACGCCAATATTAATGGGAGTGCAGGCAATGGATTCCTAAACAAAAGAGAAATTAGGATATATATTCCCGTGATAATCAGTACTGTAGGCATTACATATAACACTGTTCCAATCAACATATTCGAAAAAGTATCTAAGATATTCGTCTGAAGATTATTCATTTGGCATAAAATAATAAATATAATCATAATAATCAAAACTGCTAAGCTCAATGGAAAAATTCCTCCCAAATATTTTCCCATGACATAATTTCCAGCTGATATAGGTTTCGTATGAAGCAGTTCATAAGTATCTTTTTTCATATCCCTGATAAACAAAAATGCAAGTAATATTCCAGAGAAAAATGCAATATGAAGTCCTGTAAAATCCACAAATTTTTTTGTAAAATAATAAGCGTAGGAATGTTCAGATAATCTCGACTTTATATAATTATTCAGTTCATCAACAGTAGCTTTCTTTTTCTCTGCTTCTATAAAGACAGCCTTTCCATCGTAAAACTGATATTCTTCTTCCAAGCACTTGATTGTTCCTACGACAGACAGTTTTTGTGATTTTACTTCCTGTATTGCTTGTTCTGCCTCCTGTTCCGTCATATCATAACTATCAATAAAGATTTGTTTTATATTATTTAATCCTATATCAAGTTGTTCTTCCGTTGTAGTTGGAATATAACCGTTTATAACATCAGCATCTGTAAGGTTAACCTCCTCCATCTGTTCTATTTCTTGATTTCCCGAAAATAAATGAATATCAAGATAGTTACTTAAACCGCTATAAATACTAATTAACAACACTAAAATCCCTATCCAATATATGGGATTTTTCATATAATTTTTGAATTCTCTGCATATAATGGCTTTCATTAAAATTCCTCCTCCATGTTTTTTTACACTGTGTCCTTTATTTCTTTATTTTTATTATAATCTGCAAATATCAATAAATTAGCAATAAAAAGATCCGGAAACATATTTCCGGATCTTACTTGTTAACTTCAAATTTTGCTATAGCACGTGCCCCTCCATATTCCAAATTTTCTAATCGCAATTCTCCTCCATGGGCAACACATAATGATTTACTTATATATAATCCAAGTCCATAATGAACATCCCCATCTTCCTCCTTTTTACACTTACAGTAGGATTGTAAATATTTTTGTGGATTTTCCTTAAATCCCGGTCCATCATCTTCTATAATAAGCACAAGATAATCTCCAACAATTCCTAAAGAAACTAAGATTCTATTGTTTGCATAGCGAAGTGCATTTGTTAAAAGGTTTTCTTCCACCTCAATTACAAAAACAGAATCCACATTTAACATGCAATCTATATCATTATGTTCATATTTAAACTCTATTTTATTTTTTTCACAAAGTTGTCTCTGAACTTCATACACTTTCGTTCCAAGCGTTTTATATGTCAATGTTTCATACTCAGGCTCTATATCAACAATACTGTTTAAATACTTCATCATATCTACAAAATGTTCTAAATGTTCTGTATGTTGAATAGTTTTATTTATAATTTCTATCACCTTTTTATCAGATAATTTATGAAGGGGAAAAAATTCATTAACAATTTCTAAATTTCCTTTTACTAGTGTAATCGGTGTACGAATATCATGTGCTATCGCAGAGCGTAATGTCCTTTCATCTTCAAACATACTCCAGAGTTTCTTTTTATTATTTATCAGTTCCTTCCTCATTTTTTCGAAATTTTTACATAATCTTCCCATTTCATCTTCTTTTTCATATGTAATCTCAAAAGTCAAATCATTTTCTGATATACGACTCGAAGCCTCTGAAAGCATTCGTAAGGGAGTTCTCAGTTTTTGCCTAAAAAAAAGAAATACAGCAATCGTACAAGACAAAAAGGATATCGTCAAATTTCCCCATGTTTCAACAATATCGCAGATTTCTACTATGAAAACATCCTCTTCTGACATATATTTTGACCTTATTCTAGGTATTGTTGTAAGATAATTGTTTCCGTTTTCATTTTTCACGCTTTGTATATATTCTTCTTTATTGATATATTTAAACCAAACATCTTCCTGTACATTTACCGCACAGTTAGTTAAAGCAAAACCAATAACTGCACTAACAGCCAATGCAATTGCCATATAAAGAATAATCGTCATTTTTAATGATAAATTTTTCATTTTTTCCATCTATATCCAATACCCCACACAGTTTCTATATACTCTTGTTCTGTATATTTTCGAATTTTTTTACGAATTCTACTTATGAGAACGGTAATCACCCTACTTTCCGCATCACTGTCATAACCCCCAGTATTTTCATAAATTTTTTCTATATCAAACACCCTGCCCGGATTTAATGATAAAAATTCAACAATACCGAATTCCAATCCTGTAAGCAAAATTTCCTTATCATGATAAAAAAGTTTTTTGGAAGAATAATCAATCATCAGACCTGTCTTATACTGTATTACACTTTTTTTTCTTGCACGCTCTTCCCTGTTTAAATGGGCTTTTATACGGGCTTCCAGTTCTTTCAGGCTAAACGGTTTTAGAATATAATCATCTCCTCCTATTTCCAACCCTTTAATCCGATCCTCTTCCTCTTCTCGCGCAGTAAGAAAAATAATAGGACAGGATACTAATTCCCTTATTTTCATACAAACTTCAAAGCCATCCATTTGAGGCATATTCACATCTAATAAAATTATATCCGGAGCAAATTTAATTTTATTTAATGCCATTTCACCGTCAAAAGCAGACATAATTTCATATCCCTTTAAATATAAATAGTCTTGTACCATTGTGATCATATCAATATCATCATCTACAACTAAAATTTTATACATATCTTTCAATCCTTTTTACTAACCATCATTTTTTTAAATTCCTGATCATTTTTTATCAAATCCTGATATCTCCCTACAGCAAAACATCCATTTTCTTTCAAAAAAATAATTTTATCTACCCTGTTCAAAATATCCATCCTATGTGTTATCATAATAAGAGTTTTATTCTTCATTTCTTTAAGTAACAATTCTTCCAACTGCTTTTCATAATAAATATCTACATTAGAATTAGCTTCATCGAGAATACATACTTCTTTATCACGATAAAATGCTCTGGCAAGTGCTATTCTTTGTCGTTGTCCTCCAGAAAGCTTTATCCCATTATCTCCAACATTGAAATTGATTTTGGGGGAAACTATAAACTCTGCTAATCCACTATTATTCAAAGATTTTTCTAATTTATCTTTATTTTCTTTTTCATACAGCAAAATATTATCTTTAATAGATGTATTAAAAAGATATACACTCTGACTAACTATAGAGTATATTTTTCGATATTCCTCCAATACATATTCCTCTATGGGAATGTCATTCAATATTATTCTACCAGACAAAGGTTTATGTATTCGCATAATCAATTTCAACAGAGTACTCTTTCCAACTCCATTCCCACCTATAATCGCAACTTTCTCTCCCGCATAAATATCAAAAGACAGATCTTTAAAAAGTATATCTCGACCATATGAAAAGCTAAGATTTTCAATTTTGATGCTATGGAACTCCGGCTCTGGAATAATAATACCTTTATCTTCTTCTTCCTCTTTCTCTCTAAATTCGAAATACCTCTTGGCTGATGGTACAATGCCAGATAGCAAAAAAAGAATATTAAGTATAGAAATTACCGGTTCTGTTACATACCCACTATATGTTACAAACGCAAAAATACTTCCAACTGATAATCCCGAATTAACAATAAAATATATGCCCAAAATATAAATAAGTACTTGCAGCACATTCAAAAGCAGTGTATCCACGCATCCATTATATTCGCTTAGCATACTCATCTCATAATCAGTCTTATTAATTTTCTTCTGAAACTGAAGCAGTTCCTTTTCTTTTTCTTTTTTAATTCCAAAATTACGAATTTCACTGAGCCCCGCAATAGTTTCTCCCAACCAAAAAGAATATTTCCCATTAATATCTAAATAATTATTATACTTTTCTCTTCTTTTTCTTGAAAGTTTAGATATAAGCACTGCTTTTATGGGAATAAAAAACAAAACCATGACTGCCAATTCTTTACTTATAACGCACAATCCTATAAAGCCGCCCACCATACTTAAAAGTTTAGTAAATACATAGAATATCCTCTCATCCGTCAATGATGCTATGGCTGATACGTCGGTTTCTGCCTGTGTTAAAATCTCTGCACTATTTTTGTTTTCCATAACATCCGCTTTGATATTTATAATATGACCAAAAAAGTCCTTATTTAACTTTTCTGTAAAATCTGCTGATAACTTTAATCTATTTTTCTCTTTCAATATGTCGATTATTATATTCAATCCATATAGACCGAGCAGAAATACCGACAAGGTAACTACCATATTCACATCTTCCTGAATAAAACCTAAGTCTACTATCTTTTGACTGATAATAGGATTCACAATACTAATTATAGAAGATGCAATCATGCAAAGCAATATACATAATAATTTTTTCTTATAGGGGTAAAAAAGCTTAATCATTTCTTTGATACACTTTTTGTCTGACATGTCCTATACCTCCTCACAAACTCTTCCAACGTAAAGATAGAATTAAAAATATTACCCAAAGGCACATACTCTGGCAGTTGTAATCTATACTTCCTAATTAGTGAATTTATAATTCTCACATACTCCTGTATTCCAAGTTCAAATGGAATATCTTTTAGTTTTTTATGATATAAATCCATTTCATGCTCAGTACCGCATGGTAGCAGTTTTATAATTTCTTTCAATACGGCTTGATCATATGTGTACTTTCTCTCAAAATCATTATTGTTCGTATTCCTATATTGTTTTTTCGCATATATTCCCGACTCGGTCTTTAACCTCTGGCTAATATTCGTTTCCCATTTTGCGATTCTTCCGCTCATCAGTGCCGTTGCTTTACTCGTTCCTCCTAAAATAAATATTTCATTTTTTCTCCATTCTGCAATGACAGGGGTATCATCTGCTGTAATCTGTATCTCTGCAGATGGTTCATATAAAAATTCTTTTTCATTTTCAAATTCTTTTCCCTGTACACCCAAAACACTGTGAAAAGACGCCGGAAAAGGACGCTTTTCATATCTACCAACTGAAGCGATGATCATTTTTCCCTGTTTCGAAAGTTCCTCGCATATAGTCCGAATTTTTTCCGTAAAACAATTTTCTGAAAATGCCAAACTCATATTTATGATATCAACTTCTTGTGTCAATAAATATTGTAATGCTACATATAAATCTAACATTTTTCTTTTTCAGCTCTAAGAATTACATTATATAGTTTTTTATATGAAAGCATTTGTTT
>ENA-ORUW01000611-ORUW01000611.1-human-gut-metagenome-genome-assembly--contig:-NODE-611-length-33188-cov-6.727885_pt1 | contig 33188 bp, 41 predicted proteins | sample MGYA00242088_ERZ509227 | MGnify/ENA primary metagenome ERZ509227 (study PRJEB26280, sample SAMEA2338816) | human gut metagenome | biome: human gut; feature: human-associated habitat; material: faeces... | reverse complement strand
TGTTGTCAGCAGCCCGTTTCACGGTCTGCGTGTAGTTCCTTGTAAACTGACCTAAAACACATTTGCAGAAACGACTGGATAATGAGAAAAACATAAAGTTCAAGTCGTATGTGAGTTTTTATAAGAGTATCGTTGATCAGGATAGATGTGCAGTAGTAATATGCAATTTGAATCATGAAATTATTTATATGAATCCGGCGGCTGTACTTAACTATGAGAAATGGGGCGGAGAAAAGTTGATTGGAAGAAGCCTCATGGAATGTCATAACCAAGCGTCTAGAGAAAAGATACAGCAAGTGGTTGATTGGTTTATTGAAGATGATAACCACAATATTGTATATACTTTTCACAATGAAAAACAAAATAAGGATGTATATATGGTTGCTCTTAGAGATGAAGGAAAGCTGATTGGGTACTACGAGAAGCATGAATATAGAAATACAGAGAAAATGAAACTTTATAATTTATGGTAGGTGAAGCAGATGAATATCCAGATTTTTGGAACTAAGAAATGTAATGATACAAAGAAAGCAGAACGCTTCTTCAAGGAGCGTGGCATTAAATATCAGTTTATTGATATGAAAGAAAAAGGCATGAGTAAGGGAGAGTTTACTTCTGTTGCTCAGGCTAATGACGGTCTTGACAATATGATTAACTGGGAAGGAAAAGACCAGGATATACTTGCTCTTATTAAGTATATTGCAGATGAAGATAAACTGGAAAAGGTACTTGAGAATCCGCAGGTAATTAAAACACCAGTAGTAAGAAATGGAAAACAATCTACACTTGGATATCAGCCTGATGTATGGAAGGGATGGAATTAATGGTAAAGAAGATAATGCATGATCCGCTGTTTCTGGCACAGAAGTCAGTGGATGCAACAGAGGCAGATAAACAGATTGTGACTGATTTGCTTGATACACTTAGGGCAAATTTAGAGCACTGTGTTGGTATGGCTGCCAATATGATTGGAGAAAAAAAGAATATCATTGTAGTAGCAGCCGGACCATTTCAGTTTGCAATGATAAATCCAGTAATAACAAAGAAATCCGGAGCATATCAGACTGAGGAAGGATGTCTTTCTCTGAAAGGTGTAAGACCATGCACGAGATATCAGGACATAGAAGTGGACTATCTTGATCAGAACTTTAAGAAACAGCATGGAAAGTATTCAGGATGGACAGCACAGATTATTCAGCATGAGATTGACCATTGCAATGGAATAGTAATATAAGAATCAGGCAGGTGGTAAAATGTATTTAATAAAGACGGTAAAAGGTGATATTACGAAAATTACAGATGTTCAGGCAATTGTAAATGCTGCCAACAACTCTCTTTTAGGAGGTGGTGGAGTTGATGGTGCCATTCACAGGGCAGCAGGACCGGAACTTCTGGCAGAGTGTAGGACTCTTCATGGTTGCGAGACAGGTCAGGCTAAGATTACAAAGGCTTATAATCTGCCATGTGATTATGTGATACATACGGTGGGTCCGATTTGGAATGGTGGCAGAAGTAAGGAAGAGGAACTTTTGGCAAGCTGTTATTTTCATTCTATGCAGGTGGCACTTGAGCATGAGATAAGAAGTATCGCATTTCCTTCTATTTCAACCGGAGTATATAGTTTTCCGGTAGAACTTGCAGCAAAGATTGCGGTTAAGACGGTCAGCCGATTTTTGGAGGATAACAAGAATAGCTTTGACCTTGTAGAATGGGTTTTGTTTGATTCTGTGACAGAATCAGTGTATGAAAAAGAAGTGGATAAGTTGTATTCATAAAAGTATTTTGAGCAATACGTTTGTGTGGGGGGTTAAATAGATGTGAATTTTAAGTATCAAGTAAAAAATATAATAACATTGCGAAAAGTAGACTGATATTTTAGCCAGTTTACTTTTTTATTCTTGATAATTTTTATTTTAGGAAGAGTTTTTATAGATTAAAACTGAAAGATATGCTATAATCAACATATGTCGGAAACGAGAGGTGATAAAATGCCAAGACCTAAAAGATGCAGAAGAGTCTGTAGTGAACCGGAATATTCATGTTTTGAACCTGAAGGAGTTACGAATCCGGAAAGTGTGGTTCTTTCCGTAGATGAATATGAAGTGATAAGGCTTGTAGACTTTGAAAAACAAAATCATGAACAATGTGCTGCAGCTATGGATATTTCACGCACGACAGTCACGGAAATATATGAAAGAGCAAGGTACAAAATTTCGGACTGTATCGTGAATGGGAAACAATTATTGATATCCGGCGGAAATTATAGAATCTGTAGCGGAAAACACAAATCTTGTTGTGAAAGACCTTGCCGGAAATATAAAGAAAATTCAGAAAAAAATGTAGTAGCGAAAGGAAGAAAAGATATGAAGATAGCAGTAACTTATGAAAATGGAGAAATTTTTCAGCACTTTGGACATACTAAGCAGTTTAAGATATATGAAGTTGAAAATGGTGTTATTACGAAATCTGAAGTAATGGATTCCAATGGAAGCGGTCATGGAGCACTGGCAGGTTTGCTTTCTGAGTCAGGAATAGAGGTTTTGATTTGTGGTGGAATCGGCGGGGGAGCACAGATGGCTCTTGCAGAAGCGGACATCAAGCTTTATGGTGGAGTGTCCGGTAATGCAGATGAAGCAGTTCTTGCTTTAATTAATGGAACACTTGGCTATAATCCGGATGTACATTGTGACCATCATGACCATGAGCACGGAGAAAGTGGACATACCTGTGGCAGTCATGGCTGTGGTAACAACTGTCATTAATCTATGAAGATAATTGGATGGTATAAATGATGGATATCAATGAAGTTATAAAGCAAATACCATTTTGGAAGAATCTTTCGGATGAAGAGAAAAAACAATTGTTAAGTGGTGCTGTCTTACGCATTTACAAAAAGGATTCCTATATCTATGGAATGACAGATGCGTGTCTCGGAATGATTTATGTGCAAAAAGGTTCTATTCGAGTTTATATCACAAGCGAAGAAGGACGTGAAATTACTTTGTTCCATATTGGAAGCGGAGAATGCTGTGTTTTGTCGGCTTCCTGTGTGATTGCAGGGATATCGTTGGATGTGCAGCTTCTGGCAGAAGAAGACACAGAGATTGTGGCAATTCATTCCGGAATGATTCAAAAACTGATGGATAGCAATATTTACGCGAGATGTTTTGCCTATGAACTTGCGACGAAGAGATTCTCTGACGTGGTATGGGTTATGCAGGAAATAATGTTTGCAAGATTTGATGTGAGAATGGCAAGATTTTTACTTTCTGTTTATGAGAAAACCGGCGAAAATAAGATTCAAATGACACAGGAAGCCATTGCAAAAGAAGTCAATTCAGCAAGAGAGGTAGTAGCGAGAATGTTGAAACAATTTGCATCAGATGAGCTAATAGAGCTTAATAGAGGTGCAATTGTTATAAAAAATATTGAAGGTTTGAAAAAAATTATTGAATAATGAGACTCAGTCACAGAAGAGAAAACTCCTAATGTATATAATGAAATTAGAAATCAGGAATGATTACTGAAATTAAAAATAGGAGGGCTAACAAATGGCTGAATTAAAAATAACAAGAGAAAATTTTGAAAATGAAGTGATGAAATCCAATATCCCGGTACTGATTGATTTTTGGGCACCTTGGTGTGGACCATGCCAGATGATGGGACCAATTATTGAACAGCTGGCAGAGGAGTATGAAGGAAAAGCAAAAGTCGGTAAAGTTAATGTGGATGAGGAGGGTGAATTATCACAGGCGTTTGGAGTGATGAGCATTCCAACCATTGTACTCGTTAAAGATGGAAAGGTTGTAAAACAAGCTGTCGGTGCAAGACCAAAGACAGAAGTGGAGGCGATGTTACAATGAGTATTTTCGGATTTTTTAAACAAGCTGATATCAATGCAGGAGTTCAGGAATTTTTGAAAACAGAAAAAGCTGTATTATTAGATGTTAGAACAAAGGAAGAATATGAATCCGGACATATTGAGAATAGTGAGAATATTCCTCTTCAACAGATAGAGAAAGTCCTTGCAAAAATAACGGATAAAGATACACCTCTATTTGTATATTGCCAAAGTGGTGCAAGAAGCAGTAGTGCTACATCTGCATTGAAACAGATGGGGTTTTCACATGTTACCAATATTGGAGGTATTAGTTCATACAGAGGAAAGGTTGTGAAAGGATGAAGGTTGTAATTGTGGGTGGAGTTGCAGGTGGTGCAACAGCAGCAACCAGACTTAGAAGATTAGATGAACATGCACAGATTACCGTTTTTGAACGCTCCGGATACATTTCATATGCAAATTGCGGACTGCCTTATTATATTGGCGGTGTAATTGAGGATAAGGAGGAACTGACACTTCAAACACCGGAAAGCATATGGAACAGATTTCGCATAGATATGAAGGTTCATCATGAAGTAACAGACATCAATGCTGTAAAGAAAACAGTTACAGTTTACAATCTGGATACCGGAAAAGTATATGAGGAATCTTATGATAAATTGATTTTATCACCGGGAGCAAAACCGATAAAGCCGAATCTTCCGGGAATAGATAATGATAAGATTTTTACATTACGAACGGTAGAAGATACATTGAAAATACGAAGCTTTGTAGAAGAAAAGAAACCCAAAACTGCAGTTATGGTTGGTGGTGGATTTATCGGACTTGAGGTTGCGGAAAATCTATGTGACTTGGGTGTTAAAGTAACAGTTGTACAAAGACCGAAACAGCTGATGAATACACTGGATTATGATATGGCAACTCTTGTACATAATAAGCTACGCAGTAAAGGGATAAGTCTAAAACTTGGCGGTGACGTAATCGGATTTGAGGAGAAGGAACAGTTACAGGTTCTTTTAAAAGATGATGAGCCAATAAGTACCGATATGGTTCTAATGGCAATCGGTGTCAGCCCGGAAACTACACTTGCAAAAAAGGCAGGACTTGAACTTGGCATTAAGGGAGCGATTGTTGTAAATGATAAAATGGAGACATCCGTACCGGATATTTATGCGGTAGGAGATGCAGTACAAGTAAAGCATACAGTTACGGGAAATAATGCGGTTATTTCTTTAGCAGGTCCTGCAAACAAGCAAGGCAGGATCGTGGCAGATAATATTTGCGGCTTAGACAGTCATTATAAAGGGAGCATGGGTTCTTCGGTTATCAAGCTGTTTGATATGACAGCTGCAAGCACAGGGCTTACCGAAAAAGCAGCGAAAGATGCCGGAATAGATTATGAAAGAGTTGTTTTATCTCCGGCTTCTCATGCAGGCTATTATCCCGGTGCAAAAGTCATGACAATGAAGGTTGTGTATGAAAAGAGTACTTTAAAAATCCTTGGAGCACAGATTGTGGGCTACGATGGAGTCGATAAGCGATTGGATGTAATTGCAACAGCCATTAGTGCAGGTATGAAAGCAGCAGAACTTAAGGATTTGGATTTGGCATATGCCCCACCTTATTCCTCTGCGAAAGACCCGGTAAATATGGCAGGATTTATGATTGAGAATATTGAAAGCGGAATCGTAAAGCAGTTCCACTTTGACGAATTGGACAAGCTTCCAAGGGATGGAAGTGTGACACTTCTTGATACAAGAACACAGGGCGAATATGCAAAAGGTCATGTGGACGGCTTTATCAACATTCCGGTAGATGATTTAAGAGAAAGTCTAGAGAACATGGATAAGTCAAAACCGGTATATGTGATGTGTCAAAGCGGATTAAGAAGCTATATATCCTGTAGAATTTTAGCTGGGGAAGGATTTGATTGTTACAACTTCTCAGGAGGTTATCGTTTCTATGAGAATGTTATGAGAGAAACGAATTTGATAGAAGCATCACTTCCTTGTGGAATGGATAAGCAGTAGGAGGTACATAATGAAAAAATTACTGATTCTGTGTATGACTTTTCTATGTATCCTTACAGGATGTGGAAATACGGATTCTGCGAAGAACACAGAACAAAATTCAAGTTATCAACAGGTTTCCATGGAAGAAGGACTTGAGCTTATGAAGGAAGATTCGGGATATATTCTCTTGGATGTCAGAAGAGATGATGAGTTTGAGGAAGGACACATTCCCGGAGCAATCAATATCCCTAATGAATCTATTGGAACAGAAGAGATTGCGGAACTTCCGGATAAGAGTCAGGCAATCTATGTATATTGCCGAAGCGGAAACAGAAGTAAGCAGGCTTCACAGAAGCTTGTGGATTTAGGGTATACAAATGTTATTGAATTTGGAGGCATAATTGACTATTCCGGAGAATTAGAGAAGGGTAGACAATAGCTTTTCATAATAAAACAAAAGGAGGTATTTTCTATGAAGTACATTTGTCAGATTTGTGGCTATGTCTACGATGATGCCAAAGAAAAAGTCCCATTTGAAGAATTGCCGGATGATTGGAAGTGCCCACTATGTGGTGCGGCAAAATCAGATTTTAAACCGGAAGCAAATGGTGACGAAAAGAAAGTAGTTACTGCCATAGAGCCAATGGAAGAAGATTTAGAGAAACTTTCAGCAGGACAACTGGCAGCACTTTGTTCTAATCTTGCAAGAGGCTGTGAGAAACAATACAAGCAGGAAGAAGCAGATTTATTTAAGCAGTTAGCAGATTATTTTACCGCAGTTGTACCGGCGGTAAATGATGCATCCGTTGAAAAACTCGCTAAAGAGCTTCAAACAGATGCAAACAATTATGCAGCTGTAAGAGCTACTGCAGATGCAAATGCAGACAGGGGTGCTGCAAGAGTATGTGTATGGGGTGAAAAGGTTACAAGAATGCTTTCATCATTAGTGAATCGTTATTTGAATGAAGGTGAAGCGATGTTAAAAGACACCAATATCTGGGTATGTACAACATGTGGATTTGTTTACATAGGCGATACACCTCCGGAACTTTGCCCGGTGTGTAAGGTTCCGGATTGGAAATTTGAGAAAATAGAAGGGAGAGCATAATCATGGATGAAAAAGTAGCTGTAAGAAATCTAAGACTTTGTACAAAAGATTGTCTGTGTCTTTATGTTTGCCCTGTTGGAGCTACAGACACAGAAAACAGTGTGATTGATGTAGATAAGTGTATCGGTTGCGGAATGTGTGCACAGGCTTGTCCGAGTGGTGCAATTTCCATGGTGCCAAAGGAATATCCTGCACAACAGCCAAAGACAAATCAGGTGAAAGCAGTGCTGAATAAGACTGCACAGGCAAAAGCGGATGAAGAAAAGGAAGCACTTCAAATAGCAGAAACTACTGATAAAGATGGACTGTATCGTTTGATGAAGGCGGTTGCGAAATCAGAAAGACTGGTAGCTGAAGACATTTTGAGAGAAGCAGGCTTTATGCGTCCTCAGAGTAACAATGCACATGAACTTTTAGAGGATTTGATTGCAAATCCACCGACCAAAGATTTTCCTGTGGATGTTGCAAGAAAGTTATTAGAAATGATTCCAAATAACGAAAAAAATAATATGAAGAAAGAAGAGGTAAAGACTATGAAGAAATGGGTATGTACAGTATGTGGTTATGTTCATGAAGGAGAGGAAGCACCGGAGCAGTGCCCTGTTTGCAAACAGCCAAAGGAAAAGTTTAAGTTAATGGAAGAAGAGAAGAAAAATCCTTATGCAGGAACTCAGACAGAGAAAAATCTTGAGGCTGCTTTTGCAGGAGAATCTCAGGCAAGAAACAAGTATACATATTTTGCTTCTGTTGCTAAGAAGGAAGGCTATGAGCAGATGGCAGCTTTATTCTTAAAGACAGCTGACAACGAAAAAGAACATGCAAAGATGTGGTTCAAGGAATTGAACGGTTTAGGTGATACACCTTCTAACTTACAGGCAGCGGCTGATGGCGAAAATTATGAGTGGACAGATATGTATGAAGATTTTGCTAAAACTGCTGAAGCAGAAGGCTTCACAGCCCTTGCAGCAAAGTTCCGCATGGTAGCCGCAATCGAAAAGCATCATGAGGAAAGATATCGTGCACTTCTTAAGAATATCGAGACTGCACAGGTATTTGAAAAGAGTGAAGTAAAGGTATGGGAGTGCCGTAACTGTGGGCATATAGTAGTTGGCACAAAGGCACCGGAGGTATGCCCTGTATGTGCACATCCACAGTCATACTTTGAAGTAAATGCAGAGAACTATTAAAATAGTTTTTGGAGGTAGAACTATGGAACAAAGATTTCTTATTTGTGAGCATTGCGGAAATATTATTGCAATGGTAAAGGACTCTGGTGTACCGGTAATGTGTTGTGGTCAGAAAATGACAGAAATTATTCCGGGTACATCCGATGGTGCAGTAGAAAAACATCTTCCGGTATGGACTGTGGAAGGCAATACAGTAAAGGTTTCTGTTGGCTCAGTTGAGCATCCAATGGTAGAAGCTCATTATATTGAATGGGTATCTTTACAGACAAAATCCGGAAATCAAAGAAAGGTGTTAAAGCCAGGTGATGCACCGGAAGTAAGCTTTGCCATTTCTGAAGGCGATGAAGTAGAAGCTGTATATGCATATTGTAACTTACATGGTTTGTGGAAAGCGTAATATCAGAATATTATATGTAATTTCGAAAGAAGAAAATTCAGGGGTGAGAGACTTTTATCTCACCCCTGTTTTTTGCTAGATGAGAATATCTATAACATACAAAAAGTATGTTATAAAATATTAAAGGATGTGCAATTCCTGTTTATCGAATTGATGATGTATAGAATAAATAATATATAGAGTAAATAAAAAGGTATATATTAGTGTACTCAAAAAGGAAGAACACCGACCAAAGTCAGTGCTCTTCCAACTTAAAGACATCTTCAACAAGCAGATTAAAATATGCTGCAATACGGAGCATAAATTCAGCGGATGGTGCCCGTTCACCACGTTCCACTCTGCCGATAGTTTTTGTGCAGAATCCGGTGGCAGAGGCTAAATCCTCTTGGAGAAGACCTTGTGATTCACGAATTTCTTTAAGGTTATTAACGACCGCCATAGTAAACACCTACTTTCATACATATCTTATATTAACAAGGATACAGAAAATACTGTCCTAAAATTCGGACTCGTTTATTGCAGAAAATCTCTAATCTCATTCGGATGATTCTTTCCAACCACTTTTCCAAGTATATCGAAACGATCATTTTCATTAACAGGAATAGGAGGGTATTTCTTGTTGAGAGAAATAAGAAATACGCCATTCTTATCATCCTGTAGTTTTTTTATATAGGCATCTCCGTTCAGATAGAAGATACCAATTTCTCCGTTTTCAAGAATATCCTGTTTCAGAACCCAGGCAATCTGTCCATCTTCAAATTCCGGTTCCATACTGTCACCACTGATTTTTACGCCGTAGCTTGCAGTATCTGGGATAATATCCTTCGTAAGCTGAAGTGTTTCTTTCGGTCCATCTACCAGAAAGTTACCGGTTCCGGCAGATACTGCATTATCATACACATCAATATATCTGCAAAATGGAATAACCTTTGCAGTCTGTTTCTCATATTTGCCACTGTCATGCAACAATCCAATGTAATCCAAAGCTTTTTCTTTCCCTTCATCATTAAGGGAAGAGAGTGGATCTGCCGGATTTTCTCCAAAATATTCTTCATATATATTTGTAATATTTAATATTTTGCATACGGCAAGGAAGGTTGCCACACTGGGTTCAGTAGCATTTGTCTCCCATTTGGAGATTGCTTTTACAGTAAGATTAATTCCTTCCTGCTGTAGTAATTCAGCTAACTTTGGCTGAGATAACTTCAGTTTCTTTCTGTTAGAAGAAATGATATCACCTATGTTTCTCATATTCTCGCCTCATTCCTATGATTATATTATGTATAGTTTTCTCTTACAGTATATATCAGATAATAGAATATTTCAAGTGTAAAATCTCTGTATGAGAGATGAAAGGACACATGTGTCCGTTGACAATCTCTTTATGAGAGAGTTATACTTGTACCTGCAAGAAGCAATACAACACATACAGACTGGAGGTGAATGTTGTGGGAGACAGAGTGATTTTACATAGTGATATTAACTCCTGTTATGCGAGTATTGAGCTGTTGCATCATCCGGAGCTTCGTGGAAAGCCTGTGGCAGTAGGTGGTGATCCGGAGGCAAGACACGGAATCGTATTAACTGCTGATTATGTAGCGAAGAAACATGGAGTAAAGACAGGAATGGCTCTGTGGCAGGCAAGACAGGTTTGCCCTGACATTACATTTGTTCCTCCGAGAATGGACTTGTATCTTCGTTTTTCAAAAATGGCTCACGAGATATACAGTGAGTACACGGATTTACAGGAACCCTATGGAATTGATGAAAGCTGGCTGGATGTTACAGCAAGTGCTTCTATTAAAGGTGATGGTTACAAGATTGCACATGAAATAAGTAATCGCATGAAATCAGAACTTGGCATAACAGTAAGTGTTGGTGTGTCATTTAATAAGATATTTGCAAAGCTTGGTTCTGATTATAAGAAACCCGACGCCATCACAACCATGTATAAGGATGAGTTTCAGACAAAAGCATGGAATCTTCCGGCTTCTGATTTGTTATATGTGGGAAGAAGTACAGACAGTAAATTACAGAAAATGGGCATTCATACCATAGGTGATATAGCAAGGGCTGATGAAAAATGGTTGAACAGTTATCTTGGTAAAATGGGAAGTATCTTGTGGGCATTTGCAAACGGCTATGATACTTCACCAGTAAGAAAAGAGAATACATCAGCTCCGGTTAAGTCAATTGGAAATAGTACAACCACTCCAAGAGATTTAGAGAATGACGAAGATGTAAAAATTGTATTGTATGTTCTTGCAGAGAGTGTTGCAGCGAGACTAAGAGAGAATGGTTTTCGTTGCAGGACGGTAGAAATCAGTATCCGTGATAATGAGCTGCATTCATACACAAAACAGACAAAGGTTTCAAATGCTACGAATATTACAAAAGAGATTGCTGATGCAGGATTCAGACTTTTTAAGCAAAGCTATAACTGGCAGAAGCCGATCAGGAGTGTTGGTATTCGTGGAGCAGACCTTGTGAATGATAACTATTGGGAGCAGCTGGATTTATTCCATAATGCAGAATTGAGAGACAAAATGATGAAGATGGATGCAGCGGTTGATGACATACGGAGACGATTCGGTTTCTACAGTATACAACGTGGACTGATGCTGGGTGACACGATTCTTTCGGCAGTAAATGCAAAGGAAGAGCATACGGTTCATCCACATGGTTACTTTTAAGAACGGTACATTTGGTGTAATACACTGATGTATTCGCAATTTGCATTGGAGGTAGGAATAATGCAGGAAAAAAGTTTATCGGAAAGACAGAAGGAGATATTGGCAGAGATTATCAGATTCAAAAAAGAAAATGGTTTTTCACCGACGGTCAGGGAACTGTGCAAATTAGTTGGACTTAAATCAACATCAAGTATGGCTGCACAGTTAAGTAATCTAAGAGATTCAGGACATATCACATGGATAGAATCAATGCCAAGAACAATAACAGTTGTGGAGAAAGGAGTGGCTGAAGCATGAATACGAATAAAGTGTATGTGGATGTGACTGCTGTGTTTAGTAAAGAGGGACAGCTGAAGCCGGTCAGTGTTAAATGGCAGGATGGACACATTTATGAGATTCAGCGCATTACAGATATCAGGCGGGCTGCCAGTCTAAAAGCTGGTGGAGCAGGAATGAGATATACCTGTATTATAGATGGAAAAGAAAGCCATTTATTCTATGAGGATAACAATATGTGGTTTGTAGAGGGAAGAGCCGGAGTCTGATTATATACGAAGGTATGTAATCAGTTGGCTTCGAGATCAGCATAAGCAGGGGCATACACAGTATGCGTCGGAACTCCCGGCAGTAAGAAGACTTGCAAAGGTGATTTCCCTTTCCTTTTCAAGTACAAAATGAAACTTGTTGATTTTGTATTGTAAAGGAGCAGACTGAGATGGATAAAAATGGAGTAATTGAATTTCGCTGCAAAAAATGCGGCAGACATTTTTGGGATTATTTAATCCAGAATGATGATAATTTAGTAGTTGTACAGGCTGTTTGCATGAAATGCGACAGATGTAAGAGAACCTTAGTATTGAAGAAATACACAGAAGGCTATTTGATAAGCCACAGTAAAAAAGGTGTATTTAAATTATAAAACTGAATTATGGCTCACCTGATAAGGGCGGCATATTTCATAAAAAAGCTACACAGGGTGTAGTGAAGTATTGTCAAGCACCAGAGACGCAGGGAAAGTTGGGTAAGATTCTTACCTGATTTTCTTTGCGTCTTTTTTGCTTTTAGTGTTATGTAAGTCAAAGATACCGATATTACCGATTGTAAGAAATTTGTCGAGAAGTTGTCGAAAACCGTTGACAAGAACAGGAAAATAATGGTAAAATACAAAACTACAACTGAATATTGAAATGTCTAAAATCAAATGAATGAATATTAAACTTAGAAAAATGTAATGAAATTGATTGATAAGAATGAATATTTTAAGTGTATTGTAATTTAGTGAAAAGACATATGCCGAGATTGATTTAGAAAAGATGATTAGAGAGAAAAAATGATTAGGCAAAGACGATAAGATAGATTTTAATACATATTTGATTTAATAAAGAATAATTTAAAAGACTTACATAACAAAATTTTAGAAACGATTGAAAAAGTGGAAATTTAGACTTTGAGAGAATTTTCTGTTTTGTTGTGGAGGTCTTTTTTTATTTGCCTCCACAGAAAAATTTAGTACAAAGGAGGTGAAGCAGAACATGGGAACTCAGGATAAAGTATTCAATAAAGAAGTTATGGGAAAGCAGTTAAGAAAATTGAGAAATTCTACAGGCATGAATCAGGAAAACTTTGCAGAGAAATTGAATCTCAGTAAAGATACAATATCCAATTATGAAAGAGGAATAACACTAATTCCTCATGATGTAATAACGATACTTTGTCAGAAGTTCAATGTGTCTGCTGATTTTTTCTTTTTTGAGATAGACAAGCCTCTGGTGGAGGATGACAATATTGCCAATGCATTTACAAAAGAGCTGGAAGAATGTTCTGAGTTTGAAAAGAAGCAGCTTATGGAAATGCTGAAAATAATACGAATGAAACCTGTAGCCGTATAAAATTCGTAAAATCCTACGACTAAAAATTGGAATTTCGGAAGGACGCTCCGTGTTAGGATGCGTCTTTTTTTTATACAATTTAACCATGGTTAATGCCTAAGCGAAATCAGAAGAAACAACTTTCCGAAGGAAAGAGCGAATAGACACTGATGAAGCAGAACGGCAAAACCTGCATGATCTTTGAAAACTGAATAGGACACGGCGATTCCGTTAATTATTTCTCGCCTGACATTTGCCAGGTGGCGATGCCCCGTTTCGTGCGATGACTGACCTCACTTTTATGCTGATTATGAGAAACAGATATTATGTGTGCCTGTGAAGGTTAAGAGCAGAGAGCAGAGCCTACCGGATTAGCACCCGGAGATAATGAGTTTAATAACGCATTCGGATTTCAGCGAAAAGCATTTCCGAGGAGTGGCTACCGATGCAAGTCCTTGATGGGCATGGATACTACATAATGATTGCAGCTGGCATAGAATCGCTTTACCCCGCCGGGGGATGAGTCAGAGAGACTTGAGAAGATATTGGAAGGTTTTGCTTTCCACATTGTCTTCTCACACAAAGGGATTTAGCATTGTCAACCTGTGCCATATTTTACCGGACCAACAGACAGTGAATGAGAGTTAAGTCCCTTTATGTGAGGAGATAATATCGCGCGAATATCAAATCAGATATACGGAAGCTCAGAGTAGCTTCCGGTAAACACAAAAATTATTTCGTGAAGGAGATTATTACGATGAATAAAGCTGTAATTTATATTAGTGGAACAATGAATGAAACTGTGGACAACATGGTTGTGAGAGTGATTGAGAGATATTGTGAGAAGCACGGGTATGAGATTGCTGCCCTTCTCGGTGAAAGTTCCCAGTCAGGTATGAGTATGCCTATGAAGTATTCCTTTATTGGCATGGCAGAGGTTGAGGACATTGATACGGTTGTAACACTTTCTAGTGCGATGGTGGGCACAACGGATGACGAGATTATGGAGACGATTGATCTGCTGGCTCATTATGGAATTACGGTTGAGACAGCAAAGGAAGACATGTCTGCTTATTATGATGCACTTGGCAGCGATGGATACTGTGGCTGTGATGACAGCAGTATGGATGATACCCAGATTATTAAGGAACTGGACAAGCTTATCCGTATGGTATCAGGCAGACAGCAGGATTAAGGAGGCAGTGATGGAACAGACAGGAACTAATCAGTGTCTTGTGTTTGTCGGCAGCATGGAAACCCATGTTGCTGACAGAATGGAAGATTACGCAAGACAGAATGATATGAATGTTGTTGATACGGTATTTAAGGATGATAAAGCCATAGATAAGCTTACCTACTATATAGAAAGAGAAGGGATTATCTGTATTCTGGTTAGAAGTATCTGGGATATTTCAACGGACAGGGAAACAGTAAAAAGCATTATGAAGCTGGCATCCGACCACAATATCAGCATCAATGAGGAGAACAAAGGCTTTGAACCGGCTACGCTTGTCTGGGACGGTGGCGCTGGGTGCTAGGCTGTATCATTTATCCATCAGAGACCACAGTGATCGATGAGAAAGGCAGTCGTGTGGTCTCTTGTCCTACAGAGGACGAAGCAAGGGAATATATCAGAGAACAGGAAGGAAGTGAATCTGATGGAAATTAAGAGAGGCGATATCTGGATGGTTGATTTCGGACCACCGGAAGATAACGAGGATCATCTTCAGCACAGCATACGTCCTGTAGTGATTGTCAGCAATAACCGGGCGAATGAACACAGCATGGTACTTCATGCTGTTCCTCTTACCAGTAAGATAAATAAGAAGCGTTATATGCCGACTCATGTATTTATCAATGGTTTTCAGGCAGAAGGGCTTGACAGGCACAGCATAGCATTGTGTGAACAGTTATGCTGTGTAAGATATGGAGATTTGATGCGTCAGGTCGGAAAGGTAAGCACATTTCAGATGCTTAAGATTACACTGGGGATGCAGATACAGCTTGGAATGGTAGGAAAGTATAACGAATAAAGAATAGTGCCGGAGCATCTGCCCCGGCTTTACATAGCCACTCATCCGGGTGGCATTTATTATTTTATAGATTGGAGGGACTTTATGACGGCAGAGGAATACAGAGCATTGCTTGATACAGATTTTAGCGATGTAGATATTGAAGACCTGACGGATGTCAGAAAAATCAAAATCGATAAAAATCTGCCACAAGAAAAGCGACAAGCTCAATATTTAAAGCAGGTTGGAAATCCTTATCTGTTACGAAGAGGCAGTATGATGATTAAGGTCAGCTTCGCTAATAACGGACTTTCCATGGAACAGGCATTTGAGAATCTGTTATTAAATGTCTAAAAATGAAAAGAAGTGGTGGAATCTTTAAGGGATATGTGCTATGATGGACTCGGTATAAAAATTCTAAATTAGTGCATATCACCTTATTGAAAAGTTATCTTCTAACTTAAACAACAATAGGAGGATGTGCATATGAGTCAAATAAGTCAGATCAAAAAGATCTATCATGCAGCCATCTATGTTCGTTTATCGAAAGAAGATGGCGCTGTTGCTTCGCATGAAAAAGCAGAGAGTAATAGTATCGCAAATCAGAAATCACTGATTAGGGAATTCCTTAAGAGCAAAAACGATATAGTGATTGAACAGGAGTATGTCGATGATGGTTTCAGCGGCTCTAACTTTGAGCGTCCGGCATTCCAGATGATGCTGGAAGACATCAAAAAAGGCAAAATCGACTGCGTTGTTACAAAGGACCTGAGCCGATTTGGTAGAGAGTATATCGATTCAGGTATGTATATAGAGCGATTATTTCCAGCGATGGGAGTAAGATTTATAGCGATTAACGATGGCATTGATTCTGGTGAAGCAAAATCACAGTCAGATGAAATTATTATCCCATTTAAGAACCTTATAAACGATGCTTACTGTAGAGATATTTCTATTAAAATTCGTTCTCATCTGGAGATTAAGAGAAAGCAAGGGGATGTAATCACTGCATTTGTTGCGTATGGATACAAAAAGAATGAAAAAGACAAGCACAAATTAGAAATTGATGTGTATGCAGCGAATGTTGTAAAAGATATTTTCAGAATGAAGCTGCATGGAAAAAGTCAGGATGCTATTGCATCTGAACTTAATTCTTTGGGAATACTGCCACCGGCTGAGTATAAGGCAAGTACGGGAAGTAATTATCAGACCTGCTTTAAGACAAAGGAAAAGTCTGAATGGACTTCAGTTATGGTAAGAAGAATCCTGACAAATGAGATTTATATAGGAAATCTCGTACAAGGAAAACAGACCACACCAAACCACAAGGTCAAAAAGACCATAATCAAAGAGGAGTGCGAGTGGGTAAGGATTGAAAAGAACCATGAACCGATTATCACTGACAGAGATTTTGAGGTGGTACAGAGATTACTTGCTATGGATACAAGGACATCGCCTGACAGAGAAGAGGTTTATCCTTTGTCTGGTATTGTGACTTGCGGAGATTGTGGTGTGCCTATGGTAAGAAAAACATCAAAAGTCGGCGGAAAAACTTATGCCTATTATCTGTGTGCTACCCATAAGGATTCAAAGCAGTGTAGCTCTCACAGAATTTCCACGGATAAGTTGGAAGAAGTGGTGCTGGAGATTTTGCAGACACACATTGATAACATTATTGACCTTAAAAGAATTCTTTCTTTTATCGGCAACGTGCCATTTCAGCAGCTGGATATGAAAAAGCTTGAGGAAAGGCGTGAAAAGAAACAGGCAGAAGTAGACAGATGTGCAGATCTCAGAGGAATGCTTTATGAGGATATGAAGGATGGTATTATTTCAAAGGAAGATTACAAGGAACTTCATGCGGCATATGAGCAGAGGAAAAAGAATGCTGAGATTGCTATTCATCAGATTGAATTGGAAATGGATGATGTGTTGAATCGTAAGAGCAAAGGTTTTGTATGGCTTGATTATTTTACGGAACATAAAAACATTGAGAAACTCACGAGGGAAGTGGTTGTATCTCTTATCCGTGAAATAAAGGTATTTGATAAGAATCACATTGATGTAGTGTTTGACTTTGATGACTGCTACAAGGAATGTCTTGATGTAATAGAAAGTCAGGGACATTTTGTTGAAGTGGACAGTACGGGAAAACTGAATATCAGATTAAAGGAGGCTGTGTAGTATGGCAAGAAAGAGTAGAAAAAATACGCCGATTGCAGTTGCAAAGCCAACTGACAATCTGACAACAAAAGCAGTTTTAAGCCTTGATAAGGAGGCAAAACCATATCAGGTTGGAATCTATGCGAGACTTTCATTCGAATCAGAGGCGAATAAGGAAAGAGATACTGTAGATACACAGATTGCATATATCAGAGAGTTTATTAATGGGCAGGATGATATGGTAGAAGTTTGTGTGTATGCTGATATATCTGTTACAGGAACAACTTTTGAAAGACCGGAATTTGACCGAATGATTCAGGATATTCGAGCCGGCAAAATCAATACTGTTATTACCCGTGACCTTAGCAGGCTTGGAAGAAATTATGTGGAAGCAGGTAACTACATTGAGAGAGTATTTCCTTTTCTTGATGTGAGATATATTGCTATCACAGATGATTTTGATACAGCAAGACCGGGAACTGATTTATCTGTACCGCTTAAGAATATTGTGAACGAATATTATTCCAAAGACCTTTCAAAGAAAGTAGAAACTGGTAAGCATAGTATTTGGGCACAGGGCGGCTTCAGCGAAGGAACGCCACCATATGGGTATTACAGAGCTACAGATGGTTCAAGAAAGCTTTTGATTGATGAAGAAGTATCTGACAATGTAGTCAGGATTTTCAATATGTTTCTGGATGGGAAAGGGTATGCTGGTATTGCAAAAACTCTGCAAAGCGAAGGAATCCTTTCGCCACCGAAATACAGATTTTACAAAGCCGGAAAAACTGAGTTTGCCGAAAAAGCAAGGGAATGGCACTATTCACACGTAAAAGAGATACTTCAGGGAGAATACTATATTGGCAATATTGTTCATGGAAAGCAGAGGAAGGCTCTTGATACGGGAAGAAAGAATAAAAAAACAGATAAGTCCAAGTGGCAGCGAGTAGAAAATGCTCATGAACCTATCATTGATAAAGATACTTTCTATAGAGTTCAGGAAAGAATGGAACTTATCAAGAACAAGCATTTGGAAGCATCAAAACCTAACCCTGATGCTCCCAAGAAGCCAGATAATATTCTGGTATATAAAACAAAATGCGCCTGTTGTGGAGGAAGTGTTTTGGTTACCAGACATCATACTCATTCGGACAAGTTCATATATAAGTGCAGTAAGCGTAGGAAATTAGCAGCATTGTGCGGGAATAAATCTTCTTATGAATACAATGAGGTTATGGACAGCGTATTTTCCGTTATCCGCCAGCACATGAATCTGTGTATTGAAAAAACAAAATTTGTTCAGAAAATGAACAGTAGAAAAGAGAATGTCCTGCAATATGACATTTATACAAAACAGATAGCAAAGCTTCAGAATGATGTTAGAAGAATTACTGCTAACAAAAGCGGCTTGTATGAAGATTACAGGGAACAGCTTATAACGGCGGAAGAGTTATGCCAGTATCAGAAAGAGTATGAAAGCAGAGTAAATGAGATTGAGGCTCAAATCACTGAGCTGCTTTACCGCAGAAGTCTCTATGAGAAAGATTTTCACATTGATGAAGGCTGGGAAGAAACCGTTAATAAGTATTTGTCAAAGAGGAAACTTACAAGGGAACTTGTGGAAGCGTTTGTATCAGAAATTATATTTACTGATAATAATATAGAAGTAAAGCTTCTGTATGATGATTTCCTTAAGGAACTGCTTGAGGTGGCAGAAGAAAGAGAGGTGAGCAGCAATGGATAAGACGATAGCTCTTTATATGAGATTATCAGATGAAGATGACAACTTAGCTGCTCATGAGGAAAGTAACAGTATTTCCCATCAGCGAAAGTTAATGCTTGATCATATCCAGAAACTGCCTGAACTAAAGGACTGCAACATAATGGAATTTTCAGATGATGGATATTCCGGAGCAGACTTTAGCAGACCTAATTTTGTAAAAATGATGGATCTGGTAAAGGCTGGTAAGATTCAGGTTATTGTGACGAAGGACTACAGCAGACTCGGACGAGATTATCTTGAAGTCGGTAACTATATGGAATGTATATTTCCGGTTCTTCAGGTAAGATATATCAGTGTGAATGATAATTACGATTCTGCAAACAGCTTTGGTTCAACCGGAGGTATGAGTGTTGCACTGAAAAATCTTGTGAATGCATTGTATTGTAAGGATGCATCAAAAAAAGTAAGAGCTGCTAAGGCAGTGTTGGCTAAGCAGGGAAAGTACATTGCTGCATTTGCTCCTTTTGGATACCAGAAAAGTGAAGATGATAAGCATATGTTAGTTCCTGACCCCGTAACAGCACCTGTTGTCCAGCAGATATTTGAACTGGCTATTAAAGGCATGAAATACACCGAGATTGCCAATTATCTGAATAATAATGGATATGATAGCATATTTGAGTATTACCAAAAGATTGGAGTTAAGAGATGTTACGACAGGGATATTGGTGAGCACATGTGGAGTGCCAGTACAGTAATGGAGATTTTATATAATGAAGTCTATATTGGTTCTGTAATCAATAACAAGACGGCTGATAATATTGATACTGGTCATCAGGTTGTGCAGAGAGATAAAGAGGACTGGATAATTGTTGAAAACTGTCATGAACCATTAGTTTCTGTGGAAGACTTCAAGCTTGCTCACAAGATTATAGCAAGACGAGAAGTGACTAAGAGAAAACCAAATGGAAAGTGGCGTAAATCATATATTCGTTGTGGAATATGTGGTAAGGGACTTTGCAAATACGGAAATAAATCCTCATACAGATGCCATAACGGTCATGTGTCACGTATTAGAGGTAAAGAACTTGAGGCGGCACTTCTGGACATTGCTAGAAATATGGCACTGTCTCAGTTGCATGAATTTGAGTTAAAAACTAATAGTGGTAATTGTCCAGATAATCTTGAGAGGGAAATCGAATCACTTAAAAAGTCAAAGGCGCACTATGCAAAGCTCAAGTTTGAGATATACGATGATTATACAAAGGCAAATATCACTCGTGATCAGATGGCAAAAAAGACTGCCGAAGTTAAGCAGAAAATCGCAGAGATAGAAAGTCTGATTACAGAGAAGCAGGAAACACTTGATATGCAAAAGGATCTCTTTCTTGATGCAAAGCAGGAACAGCTAACAAAGCTTAGTAAGTTGGATGAGTTTGATGAAGAAGTAATCAGATATCTCATTGATTATGTGTTGGTGTATGATAATGAGCATATTGAAATCAGATGGAACTTTGATGACTTTCAGGCTGGATGATGGTATAATCAGTAGTAATAGCGAGAAAACAAAAATATAAAGAAGTAACATGGGGAATCTTGCTAAAGGTTCCCCATTGATAAAAAAATTAATTTTTTTTGTTTCTTACTTGACACGAGCAGATTGTCATTGCGGATAAAAAGAAAATCTTTTTTATTTGCAAAGCGGATTTCTTTTGTGAATTATTAGTGAGGGAAAAGTGCAAATTACATAGATGCATGTGGGAGGGAAAGCTCGAAAATACTGGAAAGTTGGAGAAATACACGTATTTATTAGAATTTATAAAAGAAATAAAATTTATAGATTGGTTTAACCATAATCATTTGGAAAATGAAGTTGGATTGGAAAATGAAATGATGGATATGGTTAAAAGAGATTTATCGTGGGCATGCATAGAAAGAGCATTAAATATTCAAGGCTTTTTTACTACATTACTTAATGTTTATAAGAACGGTTATTTTCCTTGCTCGTGGATAGGAAATTATCCAAAAGGTCAAGTAGTAGTATTGTAATAATTCCCTGTTTGTTTAATTGATTGGAGATGAAATTATAAGTTTAACAGGGTTGTCTTAAGGTGTTTGTGATGAAAACTTTAGATTAAATGGTAGAAAAGGGATAACAATTAAGTATGAGAATTTTATAAATGATATAGCATCAAAACAATATTATGATGCTAATCATGTGATTGAATAGTAAAATTCTTATTTAAGGAGGATTACTATGGGAAACGTCATAGGAGTGGTTATTTTAGGTGTTGTGGCAATAGTATGCTTCGCAGTCAGCTATTTTCAGTTTAAACAAAAGGGTTATTTATTTAATAACGCATATATATATGCCTCAAAACAGGACAGAGAAAAGATGAATAAAAAGCCATACTACAGACAGTCGGGAATTGTTTTTATAATGATTGGAATTATATTTCTAATCAATGCAGTGGAAATGGTTATTGACACAGGCTGGTTGTTTTATATGGTAATAGTTGCTGCCATAATAGCGATTGTGTATGCGATAGTATCATCAGTTGTTATAGAAAGAGGCAAAAGAAATTAAAAGGGAATGTTATGAGCATATTGCAGCATTATTTTTACAGACAGCAGAAAAATAAAAAAAGAAAATTATTAAGGTTAATAAGATAACATGAAAAAATTATTACTTCTGTATTTTTTGGTTATTAATTTAGCAGCGTTTATAATGTATGGAATAGATAAAAGAAAAGCCATTAAGAAAAAATGGAGAATACCGGAAAACATGCTGATTGGTATAGTACTGATAGGCGGTGGAATAGGCGCCGAATTAGGAATGCACATTTTCCGGCATAAAACGAGACATAAGAAATTTACTATTGGTGTTCCAGCAATAGTAGTAATTCAGGCAGTAATTTTCGTTCTCGTTCTGAAAGCCCGTCTTTAACCTGCTCAATAATAAGAGATAAATCATCTTTGGAAAATGATATTCCTGCCTGCTTTGCCTTATTGCTTAAGGCAAGTATTAAGGGCAGGATTTCGTCATTTGTCTTTCCTTGGGACATTGTTTTAAATTCGTTAATTAAAAGTTTCTTTTTAAAATCAAGTTCTGACATATTTCCTCCAAAACTTAAAAACTGATACAATTATAGATATGTTTAAAATGATTTAAAAATGCAGTAAACAGATTATTATTCTTCTTTTATATTGTCAAAATCAAGTTTGTCAAGCTGTTTTATATACTGGTCATACATTTTTTGCTGTTCGGGCTTAAAAAAGCTGTTAAAAAGAGGCTTTGGCATATTGTTAAAGAAAACGTTTCCTGAACTTTCTGAATTGTTTGAATTGGTGAAATGTCCAGTCTTACCGGAAGAACCTTGTGAGCCGGAAAAATTGAAATTACCGGCATCATTTTCCATTGAGCCGAATAGATTAAATAAATCGGACATTTTTGAAAACTGTCTTATATTATTAAACATTGAGACATAATTTTTAGGGCAGTATTTAAGAACTTCATCAATAATTTTGGGATTGTCCATTATATCGCTAAAGGAATGTATAGGTTTAAAATCTGAATTACATGAAGAAAAGCTTTGTATATTATCCGGATGATTATAAAAGCGCATTGTCTGCTGCAATTCATTTATTCTTATAAAAATAGAAATGCTTCTCTGCAGAGGATAATCAAGAAAAGGAACTAATGCTTTAAACATCTGGGTGGTTTGATTTAATGTAATCATATCAAATTCAGTTATTGGTAATGAGTCTGACATATGTAACCAGCCTTTATATGGATTAATATTAATATATGTGTAAAAGATAACCTTATGAATAAATTGTAAAAGCATTTTGGTATTTGTAATGTATGCGATATATAAAGAGCAAAACTGCTGCGCTAATTTCTTAGCACAGCAGCTTATAGGTTAAGACTTAATTTTGTTTAAGCCTTCCGCAATTAAAGCTTAAGTTAAAAGCTTAGTCCGGAAACTACTGAATCAGCATCCACAGCCACAGCTGTTGTTGCCGCAGCCGCCGAGGTTAAATGTTGAACCGCCACAGCCGCAGCCACCGCCACAGAATAAGAGTAAAAGAATAATCCAGATACAGCTGTCTCCGCCGCATCCACAGCCGCAGCCATTGCCGCTGTTGCCAAATCCACTGTTACCTCCGCAAAGAAGAATAAGGATGATAATCCAGAAGCAAGAAGACATACCTCCGTTGCATTCATTACATCCGCCACAGTTTGTTGCTGCTAAATCACTCATGTTAAAATCCTCCAAAAAACATTTACAATACAATAATATGAGGGGCAGCTTGTTTGGGTTACACTTTTTATAAAAATTATGATTACATGGATTGGTTTAAAAGGAAATTATTTGCATTATATACGTGTTTGTTATATTATTTGAAGTGATTAAAATTAATTACCAAACTTATATTGAGGAATGAGGATTATAATGTCTGAAAATAAAAGCAGAAAGTTTTTGATACATGGCGGAATTTTGGCTATGGCAGCTATTATTGTTAGAATAATAGGCATGGTGTACCGAATCCCTCTTGTTAATATAATCGGAAGTGAGGGTACGGGCGTATACAGCATAGCCTACAATATATATGCAATAATGCTGATATTGTCTGCAAATGCACTTCCAAGCGTAGCGTCGAAGATGATGGCAGCTAAGCTTGCTACAAAAGAATATAAAAGCGCAAACCAGATATTTAATTATTCGTTTCTGGTAGCAGTTATTTCAGGCGGAATTGCGGCTGCATTTATGTTTTTTGGTGCTGATTTTATTGAATCATTATATAAAGGCGTTCCGGGAGTGGCGATTCCTATAAGAGTTTTGGCTCCTACAGTATTTTTTGTTTCGGTGCTTGGCGTGATGAGAGGATTTTATCAGGCCCAGGGAACAATGATTCCGACATCTGTTTCACAGATTATAGAGCAGATTATAAATGCTATAGTAAGTGTTGCAGCCGGATATATTCTTGTTAATATATATAAAAATTCCGAAAATGTTGCAGCATACGGGGCAGCGGGAAGTACACTTGGAACATGTCTCGGCGCGCTGGTGAGTCTGCTTTTTCTTATGGGAATATATGCAGTATACAGACCCGTATTTATGCGGATGGTAAGGCGCGACAAAATCAGTGTGCTTGAGCCGCCTAAAAATGTCTGCCGAGAAATAATATTTACTATGATACCGATAATATTAAGCACAACTTTGTATCATGCTTCATCGGTAATAGATGATATGATGTTCAGCAATATGATGGCCGGCAGCGGCATAAATATAAAAATGGACATTGGAAACTACAGTTCAAGTTATATTCTTCTTATCGGAATTCCGCAGGGCATTGCCACAGCTATGTCAATATCAATGCTTCCGAGTGTAGTTTCATCTTATACTATTGGGGATTTATCGGGAGTAAGGGAAAAAATACAAAAAACCATAAAGACAAATATGCTTATAGTGATACCTTCTGTTATAGGACTGGCGGTACTTGGAAAACCTATAATACAGCTGCTTTTTGCAAGCTATGACAGCAATCAGGGTTCAATGATGTTAAAAATAGGTGCGATAGCAGTACTTTTTTATACGTTATCTACTGTTACCACATCAGCACTTCAGGGTATAGATAAAGTAAGCGTTCCGGTTAAATATTCAGCAATAGCGTTAGCGGTTCATATCGTTTTGGTTTTTTGTCTGCTTGAATTTACGGATTTGGGAATATTTGCACTTGTAATAGGTAATGCAACATTTCCGGTGATAATATTTGTTCTTAATTATGTTGCATTGTATAAATATATAGGATATAAGCAGGAATTACTGGAATCGTTTGGTATTCCGCTGATTTGTGCTGTTATAATGGGAGTGGTGTGCGGATTTACTTATAAAGGTGTTTATGCCGCTTCATCAAGCAATATTGTGTCGCTGATAGCTGCAATGGCGGTGGCGGCAGTGAGCTATTTTGGCCCTATAGCCGTATTTGTTAAAAAGAAATTGTTCAGGTTGTAAAAATAAAAAATGCCTGAATAAAGATTAAACTGAAAGGATATATTGATATGCAAAGCAGATTTACTGACAAAGCAAGAGAAGCTTTAAAATATGCGCAGGATACCGCGCAGATGCTAGGACACGGATATATAGGTTCTGAACATCTGCTTATCGGGCTGATACGCGCAGAGGGGGGACTTGCATCAACTATATTAAATGAAAATGAAGTAGATGAAGATAAGGTGCTTGATTTGATCAATCAGCTTATAGCTCCGGATAATGCAGTTGGGTTAAAGGAACCTGACGGATATACTCCGAGAATGATAAAAATACTTAAGGATTCGCAAAAAGAAGCTGAGCGTTTTAAGTCTTCACTTGTAGGAACAGAACACATGCTTATTGCAATTATAAAAGAAAGCGAGAGCGTCGCTGCAAGACTTCTTAACACTATGGGGGTGTCTGTAAAGAAAATATATATAGATATTCTGTCAGCCATGGGAGAAGATGCAGGCGCATATAAGGATGATTTCAGAAATGGCAGGGCAAAACAGAAGAAATCAACACAGACGCTTGACCAGTACAGCAGGGACCTTACGGTTCTGGCAAAAGACGATAAACTTGACCCTGTAATAGGGCGTGACAGTGAAATACAGAGGGTAGTTCAGATTTTAAGCAGAAGGACAAAGAACAATCCATGTCTTATTGGTGAGCCGGGAGTAGGTAAAACAGCAATAGTTGAAGGACTTGCATTAAGAATTGTGCAGGGAAATGTTCCGCAGAATTTAAAGGATAAAAGACTTGTTACGCTTGATTTATCTGCTATGGTTGCAGGTTCAAAGTACAGAGGTGAGTTTGAGGAACGTATAAAAAAGGTTATAGCTGAAGTTAAAAATGATGGAAATATATTGCTGTTTTTAGATGAAATTCATACTGTAATAGGTGCAGGAGGAGCAGAGGGTGCTATCGATGCATCTAATATATTAAAACCATCAATGGCAAGAGGCGAGATACAGATTATAGGGGCAACAACTCTCGAGGAATACAGAAAGCATATAGAAAAAGATGCTGCACTTGAAAGAAGATTTCAGCCTGTAAGAGTTGACGAACCGACAGAGGAAGAAGCTATTCTTATATTAAAAGGTCTGAGGGAAAAGTATGAACAGCATCATGGCGTTGAGATTACCGATGAAGCATTGGAGAGCGCTGTGAAGCTTTCAAAAAGATATATTAATGATAGATTTCTGCCTGATAAAGCAATTGATTTGATAGACGAGGCATCCTCAAAAAAGAGGCTCGATATGAGTGTTGAGCCTGAAAGTATTAAAAAGCTTCGCGAAGAATTAAAGAAGCTTTCATTACAAAAAGAAGAAGCTGTAATAAACGGTGAATATGAGCAGGCGGGAATTATAAAAAGAAAAGAGTCGTCAAAAAAGACAAAGCTTGAAAAGGCGGAGGCTGAATGGGAAGCTGACATGAAAGAACAATCGCTTGTTGTAGGAGATGATGATATAGAGGGCGTTGTTTCGGAGTGGACAAAGATACCAGTACAAAAGCTTGCACAGACTGAATCAGACAGACTTCTTAAGCTTGAGGATATCCTGCATCAGAGAGTTATAGGACAGCAGGAGGCTGTAACTGCAGTTGCCAGGGCTATAAGAAGAGGAAGAGTCGGCCTTAAAGATCCGAACAGGCCTATAGGTTCATTTTTATTCTTAGGACCTACGGGTGTCGGTAAGACAGAGCTTTCAAAGGCGTTAGCAGAGGCAATGTTTGGAAGTGAAAATGCGCTTATAAGAGTTGATATGTCTGAATTTATGGAAAAGCATACGGTTTCAAAGCTTATTGGTTCGCCTCCTGGATATGTCGGATACGATGAGGGAGGACAGCTAAGTGAGAAAGTCAGAAGAAATCCTTATTCGGTGGTATTGTTTGATGAGGTTGAAAAAGCTCATCCTGACGTGTTTAATGTTCTTTTACAGGTGCTTGATGACGGTCATATTACAGATTCTACCGGGAGAGTTGTTGATTTTAAAAATACAATAATAATAATGACATCAAATGCCGGAGCACAGAACATCATTACGCCTAAAAACCTCGGCTTTGCAGCGGTAACTGATGAAGCACAGAACCATGAAAATATGAAAAATAAGGTTATGGATGAGGTTAAAATTATATTTAAGCCTGAATTTATAAACCGTATTGATGAGATTATTGTATTCCATACTCTTGGCAAAGAACATGTTGGTAAAATTGTGGATATTATGATTGGAAATGTTAATAAGAGAATTATGGGAAACATGAAGCTTTCTATTGAACTTGATGAAAATGCAAGGCATTTTATAATTGAAAAAGGATATGATGTTAAATACGGTGCAAGACCTTTAAGAAGAACTATTCAAAATGAGATAGAGGATGTTTTGGCTGAAAAAATTTTGAATGGAGATATAAAGACAGGCAGCAGGGTACTTGTGTCTGTAAAGAATGAAAAACTGCATTTTTCATTGAAGCGCGGCAAAAATAAATAAAATGTAAAATATTTAATATTGGTGTAAAATCACTGGCATATTTTGTCGGTTTAATGTATAATTAAAGCAGTTAAAAGATACGTAAAACATAGGAGGACATAATAATGCCAGTGGTAAAAGAACTGATTCGCACAGAACAGGATGGTACACTTAGTTTTGGTAATTATGAGTTAGATACAAAGTCAAAGTTATCTGATTTTGAACATTGTGGAGATTCATACAAGGTCAAGACATTTTACGAGATTACAAAGCTTGAGAAAAATGGTGCATTTGTATATGAATCTGTTCCGGGAACAGCTGTTAATCATTTTAATGCAACAGCGGATGAGATAAGTTTTACAGTTGAGGGAAAAGAAGATGCTCAGATAACACTTGAGCTTGAGGAAAATGTGGAGTATGAGATTACTATAAACGGAGCTAATGCAGGCAAGATGGCTACTAATATGGGTGGAAAGCTTGTGCTGTCAGTTGAGTTTACAGATGGTAATGAGGCTGCTGTTAAAGTAATCAGAGCGTAAGAATTTGACAGCTCAAATTGCTTATATTTGTTTTAAATATTTTAAAGATTTGGAAGCGGATTTATATTCGCTTCCATTTTTATCAATCGGATATTTTGTGAAATTAAGATTAAGGTGTCAAAAACCTCGAATCAGGATAAAATTTAAATGTGATAGGAGTGGTTATGGCAAAAGGAAAAAATACGGCATTTTTTTGTAAGGAATGTGGTTATGAATCGGCAAAATGGTTTGGGCAATGTCCGGCATGCAAACAATGGAATACATTTGTCGAGGAGCCTGTCAGAACAAAATCAGTAAAAGGAGTTGTTGATATTAATAACAGCAGCTTCAAATCATCAGCTGCGGTGCTGCCTGTTAAGCTTGAAGATATAAGTGCAGAGGATACAGACAGGACAACTACAGGAATAAAGGAGCTTGACCGTGTGCTTGGCGGAGGAATAGTTGAGGGTTCGCTTGTGCTTGTGGGAGGAGATCCGGGAATCGGTAAATCTACGCTGCTTTTGCAGATGTGTCATAATCTGTCTGAAAGCGGCAAAAATGTATTGTATATATCGGGCGAGGAATCGCTTGCTCAGATTAAGATAAGAGCACAGAGAGTGGGCGGATTTAACGATAAACTCTTTTTATTGTGTGAGACTAATCTTGAGATAATAGAAAATGTTTTAAAAGAAACAATGCCGCAGATAGTGATAATTGATTCTATTCAGACTATGTATCGTGAAGAGCTCGGTTCTGCGCCTGGAAGCGTCGGCCAGGTAAGGGAAACAACAGCGGTTCTTATGCAGCTTGCGAAAGGTCTTAATATTTCTATATTTATTGTAGGACATGTGACTAAGGAAGGTGTTGTTGCAGGACCAAGAGTTCTTGAACATATGGTTGACACGGTTCTGTATTTTGAGGGTGATAGAAATGCAGCATACAGAGTCTTAAGAAGTGTTAAAAACAGGTTTGGTTCGACAAACGAGATTGGTGTGTTTGAAATGCAGCAGGAGGGGCTTATTGAGGTTGAAAATCCATCGGAATATATGCTTAGCGGAAGGCCTAAAGAAGCGTCAGGCTCAGTTGTGGTGTGTCTGTTAGAGGGAACAAGACCTTTGCTTGTCGAGATTCAGGCACTTGTATGTGATTCCAATTTTGGACTTCCAAGAAGAACTGCGGCCGGAACCGATTATAACAGGGTAAATCTTCTTATGGCAGTGCTTGAAAAAAGAGCAGGAATACATATGTCGGGAAGTGATGCATATGTCAATATAGCAGGAGGACTTAAGGTTAGCGAGCCTGCACTTGATTTAGGGATAGTTATGGCCTTGGTCAGCAGCTTCAGAAACCGGGAGGTTGATGAACGGACAATTATTTTTGGAGAAGTAGGACTTGCAGGAGAAGTAAGAGCGGTGAGCCAGCCGCAGATACGTGTAAATGAAGCTGTTAAGCTTGGATTTGAAACTTGTATTTTGCCTAAGGTATGCTTGAAAAATATAAAAGAAACTGATAAAATAAAACTTATCGGTGTAAGTAATGTAAACGAAGCGATAAAACTAATATGATGTATATGAGGTGGGTATGGAAAAGGATTTATTGGTAAGCAATCTTACTGAAATTTTGAAGGGACTTGACGGTTCACAGGAAAAGCTTGAAAAAAATGCATTTGATGTTATTAATTCATCAGATACATCGTTAAATCTGGTAAAAGAAAGTATAGGAAGTGTAGAACAGATACTGAAGATGATAGACTCTCTTAATGAGGTCGTTGAAAAATCTTCTGCTAAAATAAAAGAGCTTGAAGATTTGTCAAGAAAAATTGAAGAATTTGCATCAGTTATAGGTTCAATTTCAAATAAGACAAATATACTTTCGCTTAATGCGTCAATAGAGGCGGCGAGAGCCGGAGAGCACGGAAGAGGATTTGCGGTTGTGGCAGGTGAGGTACGTAATCTTGCATCTCAGTCATCAAAGTCTTCAAAAGAAATAACGGATACAATCGTGAAAGTACAAACATCTGTTGTAGAGACAGTTGATGCAATGAAAACAGTATATGATAACGCTGTTGCACAGAAGCAGATGGCAGATTCAGTCGGCAATATATTAAAACAGGTAGTTGATGCTGCATATGCCGCCAATGAACAGGCGCGTAATATAGAGAATGAAATCGCATATCAGCGTGAAATAACAGATAAGGCTATGCAGACATTAGCTAAATAAAAGCGCTGATTAAAATTAGCTGGAAGGAGAAACGATAGTGCCAGAGTTGTCAGTAGTGTTGCCGGCTTACAATGAAGAAGAAATGGTAGAAAAAGCAGCTGATACATTAAGAGCGTTGTTTGAAAGAGAAAATATTGATTATGAAATAGTTTTTGTTAACGACGGCTCAAAAGATAGAACATGGGAGAAACTCATGAATATCTGTAAACTTAACAACAGAGTTTCGGCAGTTAATTTTTCGAGAAATTTTGGAAAAGAGGCAGCAGTTTTTGCAGGACTTGCGAACATCCATGGAAAATGCTGTGTTGTTATGGACTGCGATTTGCAGCATCCGCCTGAAGTGATAATAAGAATGTATGAGCTGTGGAAGCAGGGGTATGAAGTTGTTGAGGGCGTAAAGAAAAGCAGAGGAGACGAAAGTGTTTTTCATAGGGCAAGTGCAGGGATTTTTTATAAGCTTATGTCAAAGGCAGCGAAGATAGATATGTCGCGGGCATCCGATTTTAAATTGTTAGACCATAAGGCGGTGGCATCAATACTTAGCATTGGCGAGGTAAATGCATTTTTCAGGGCATTGTCCTCATGGGTTGGTTATAAAACAACGAGCGTTGAGTTTGACGTACAGGAAAGAACAGCAGGCCAGTCAAAGTGGTCAACATACTCTCTTATAAAATATGCGATTACTAATATAGCTTCATTTTCAGCGGCACCAATGCAGATTGTTACAATAGCCGGAGTGATAGTATTTCTTATGGGAGTCGGACTCGGAATACAGACATTGGTTTATTATTTTACCGGACGTGCAGTTGAGGGCTTTACGACGGTAATTATGCTTCTTTTAATAATCGGAAGTATAATTATGATGAGCCTTGGTGTTATAGGATATTATATTTCAAAGATATACGAGGAGGTTAAGCGTCGTCCGAGATATATAATATCAGAGAAGATAGAAGGAACATCAGCACAATTAAAACAAAATTAAGATTACAGTTGAAAATTTTTAATAAAAAGGTTTTCTATGATAAAATAAATTGTCATAGAAAACCTTTTTGATTTACTGAAAAGTTTATTATTTAGTTTGAGAAAGATACCCGATTTCAGTAAGAATGTCCTGTATTTCGCTTTGGTTGTCAGGTGAGTATGCGTAAATAATAGTATTGCTTTTGTACATGGCAAGATAATAAAAACCATCCTGCACAAAAGTAAATAATCGGCTGTCGTGAGAAACTTGCGTTTCATGGCTGCTTCGTTCTTCGGCTTCCATGTTTGGTGCCATGTCGCAGGTAATACCATAATATGTCATGTCCGTAGTTAAATCATCGGAGTATTCGTAGAATTCAAATTTGGTATTTCCTTTTACGCCAGCGCATACATGCATTAGCTTTTCCTCATCATATGACCAGTATGTGGTAGGAATCTCGTATGTGTTAAAGCCTCTTTCATTTAAAACAGAATAAATGTATTCGGAACTTACACCTTGATTGTTTGGTATGTATTCATTATTTTGTGTAATATTGTTTTGCTGTTCGTTATTTGTATCGGAATTATTATTAAAAATCATGCCGGAGTTTCCTAAAATGATAATCAGAAATATAATTATGAAGTAAAGTCCGACAAGGCCATACACAATAATATTTTTTTTCTTTTTGCTTTTACCATTTTTTAACTCTTGTGTGCGTTTTTCTGCCAGTATTTTTTCTGTCTCAGCGTCGAGAGGATTATTTGTCTTATAAATAATGCGTGCAACGATAAGCAGGATATTTATTATAACAAGAATAAGGTTGCCTGTAAAAAGTCTGTCTAAATCCTGTGAAAATGCACAGCTTTGGGCGAGCAGCAAGGCTGCCAGTGTCGGCAGTGTACTGATTCCATACGCCAACAAAAGTCTCTTTGACTTTTTTGGGTTAGAGCTGGTTTCGTCAAAAAAACGAAATATGTGATTTCTTTTTCTTGCCTGTGCTCTATGAGAATCTCCGTAATATTGATTAGAATTGCGTTTGATAAACTCGTTGAAAGTAATTCCTGAAAGATTTAGCACCTCTTTGAAAATCCAGGAAGAACAGTATAAGTTGAAAGGCGCTAATATAGTTGAAAAAATAAGATTAAAAATAAGCTTTGTCATAGAAATTTTACCCTCTCAAAAACATTAATCAATGAAAATAAATATTAATAAATTATAGCAGTTTGATAAAAATAAAGCTATATATTATTATTAGATTAATAATTAAAAAATTGTTATGGGATAAATTTCTGGAAATACAAAGGTTTAGTGTAAATATGTTTCAATAAGTCAATGGACAAAATGGCAAAATATTCTTCATTGGATAATGACTTGCATATTGTGGGGAATGGGAAGCTTTGCTATTGTGAGATTTGCAAAGGTGAGATATGAGTTTGATTTATTTCAAAAGGGAAATAAAATGAATATGCAGCAATGGTTAGTTGTTATTGTATTTGTTATTGCAAGCTTGCTTATTTCTTATTTCGATTGGAATGGAAGTAAAATAATAAAAGAATTTTACATAAATGGATGCGTAAAATTCTTTTTTCAATATATGTATTATGTTTTTGAAACATTTTTGGTGATGCTTATTTTAATATTTGGGCAAAAGGCTTTTGAAAAATGGTTTATAAAAACAAATATTCCATACGGTGGAATTATTTTAGCAGTTACATGGGGAGTTGGGCATTTTATTACTAAAGATATTATAACGGGAATTGTAACTGCTATTATGAGTTTGGCATTTGGAAGTATATATTTGTTAGTAAATAGAGATATAAGGAAAGCGTATCCGATTTTATTTATTATGTTTGTTCTATGAAAAACAGGCTCTGTGACTGCCTTTGTAATGTGATGTCATAAATTGTTGGAAAAAATTTTAAATTAGTGTTGACAAAGTGAAAAAGCGGTGATATTATATACAAGTCGCCGCGAGCGACACC
>ENA-ORUW01000598-ORUW01000598.1-human-gut-metagenome-genome-assembly--contig:-NODE-598-length-34149-cov-23.493665_pt1 | contig 34149 bp, 30 predicted proteins | sample MGYA00242088_ERZ509227 | MGnify/ENA primary metagenome ERZ509227 (study PRJEB26280, sample SAMEA2338816) | human gut metagenome | biome: human gut; feature: human-associated habitat; material: faeces... | reverse complement strand
AAAAACTGCGCCACAGCCTTGGCAGGCCATCGCGTAGCGATTTTGTTCAATCGGAACTTATCACAATAGGGAGAGGTATAGAATAATAGATGGATTACTATTTACAGGCGTTGCAAACAATGCATTATATTTTGAATTCTCAAAACAATCCAAATGCTTGTTTTGAGAATTGGGTTGAATGGATAAGTAAAGATATAACCGATTGGGAATTTAGACAGAATACAGACCATCATATCAGAGCATATGGCGGTATGGGTTCATTTAATGATTTGCCACAGATTAGGGGAGGCAATGGAAATTATTCAATTATATTTGACCTTTTGCGTTCCTTTTGTTATCGATTTGCACACCTATATGGAAAGGTCAATAAGCCATTAGATGAGTTGGAAGAAGAAATTCTTCATGATATTTGTAACGCCGATTATCACCCATATAAGGTTGTTAATGAGCAAGTTACAGATTGTCTACGGACAGGTACTTTATTGAGAAATATTGATGTAATTCGTTGAGCAATAACCTTTCGTTTATCGGGAAGATAGTAAAGCCAGCCCAGCCAGTCAACGGTCAAGATAAACGGCACAAAAATGCGCCGCCGTTGACAGTCCCGCCCATTTCAATTTTGAAAAGAAATTCCGTCTGCTTTTTCGTGAGCGTGTCCACAAGTTCGGGATACTTTGTCCCGAAGTCCGGCGTAGGACGAGGGACGGGGACTTTCATATACGCCCTGTCTGCTGATGAAACCAGTCCTGCGCTTGCGGCTCCACGACACGCAATCACAGCCCTGTTTTCCTGCTGCTTCAAATGCCCTTGCCCTCTCCAGCGGCAACGGCATTTTCTCGGCAACGCCGACAGAGCGTATAACACACTACACTTTGCAAGCAAAGTCGTGTGCCAAGGGGCAAGCCCCTTTGGAAACCCCGGACAACAAAACAGGCTGAATATCTCGCACTTTCCCGGTGCTTGATACTCAGCCTTTATTTGTTGTCAGCAGCCCCCGTTTCGTGGTCTGCGTGTAGTTCCTTGTAAACTGACCTAAAGTCGTGTACAAATATATGATCAAAGATTTAATTCCCAGTATTACTTTTTTCAATTACGTTCCCCCCACTTCATCAATGCTTAATTGCTTTCACCTTTGAAACTGCTGTAGCAAGAAATGTTCTGTTTATCAGGAGGAACATAATGCACGCAATCAATAGATTGATACATGCAGTCCACAGTTTATCGATAAAGTAGCACGAGACAAACATATATATATAGTAAAGCATATACAATTTTGTATCTGTTCCTAGCGAAAAAGGAATTTCTTTTTTTAACCTAATGTACCGCAAAATACAAATAACCAAATTCGATGCTATTGTTGAAAGTGCAGCCGCATACAATCCAACAGATTTCACTAGCAGCATATGAACAGACACATTTACCACTGCCCCAATGATAGTTGTGATACCATTCTCCTTAGGCCTTTTGAAGCTAATCTGTAGACCTCCAAAGTATAATGTTAACGAACTGAAAATAACGGCGGTGATCAATAGAGGACAATACAACCTAGCATCGAAATATCTCATATCAAAGATATAGTTAAATAAAAAGTAATTGAGTGAAAGTAAACCTCCACACAGAGAAATCATAGTCGAGATAGTACTATTATAAACGCTATTATAATAGCGGTTTCGACCTTCAGAATCTAAAACTTCTACGGCCGTTTCTTGCCATGAAATATTAAATACCCCAAAGATTGAAGCACAGAAATTGGGAATCTTATTTGCTATTGCGTAAATTCCGTTTGAAACAGGCCCCAGAAAGACGTTGATAATCGTTCTATCTGATACGTTAATTATCCACCAGCAGATATTATTGGGGATCAATGGAAACGAGTAAGAAACCAACTCCTTGCAAGTACCCAACGAAGCCTTGTTAATCGAAATATATTTCCAGCATTTCGATGATGCGATCATTATTACCACACCAAAGGCATATCCAAAAGCGTATCCATATACCATTCCCTTTAGTCCAAATCCAAAAATATACACAAGTGTAAAAACACCCAACATTATTCCTATCGTTGCAAATACATTTGCGAATGAATAGATATTCAATTTCTTCAGAGCCCGTAATACTCCCTGTAGATAGTTCATTGCAACTTCAGCAACTAAAAGTGCCAAAAAGGGAATAGCCATTTCCCATTTGAAAATAAAATGAATACATATCATTATGACAGCAATAAAAATAAGATTACAACAATATATCAACAGTCCAGAACTTATATATCTCTTTTTCTCCTCCTCATTATCCGTATCCACTGAAAAACGAAAAAACGCATCCGCACTTGACAAAGAGATAAATGGAATCAAAAGTGAAACATACGTTACAAATAAATCAAACATTCCATAATCTTCAGTAGATAGCCATCTACTAAAAAGCGGAATCATCAATAAATTGATTCCCTTTGTCATCATAGTTCCTATAGAGAGAAGCAACGTGTTCTTCATCAAACTTGTCTTTTTCATTTTTCAACCCTCTCATATGCTATTCTTCCTGGGGTATATAAACATAAAACCCCGTATGATACAGTCCAACAAAGTTTTAAGTACTCTTCATACTGAGGTTCAGCTATCCCCATAATTGCAATAATGCAAAGCCATACTCCAATTATCCTTGATATACCAGAAGATTGGCACTGTTTCTGTTTTATGTACAGAATAACATATATTACAATAGTACAAATTAACAGTGCTATTCCTCCCATATATAACACTTCAAGCAAAAGATTGTGCGGTGAAGATCCCCAGCCTACAGAATCCACTAATCTTCTGCTCGTTTCCTCCGATAGCTCAAAGCCATATCCTAGCCACATTTTATTTTTTATTGCCTCCAATGAGGAAAGCCATATCATCCCTCTGCCGTTTATTGTTGTGCCTTTACCAAAATATTCAAGTACATTTTTCAGCAGTGTAATTTGGTTTGAAAGTATCGTTCCTCCTACAACAATTATTGATCCAGCAACAAGAATAATCAAAGAATGAATAGAATTAATTCTCAGTTTTGAAAGCAACTCTGCCTTCTCTAACAATATGTAGCCGAGTAAAACCACGCTAATGATTTGACTTGTTGCTGAATGCACAAGAATTGACGACGCTAATACAATTAAGCAAAGAGCAAAAGATGAAAATGTAACGGTATGTCGCTTAATATTATCATATAAAAGCTTACACATAATCATAGGAACTTCCCATCTTATGTGGCTGTTATGATACCCCATAAAGAAATTGGTCGAATAGGCTCCGGAAATATACATACCATTAGGGAATAATATAATTGTAATAAAATTAACCACTACAATTCCTGCAAGTGTTTTCCATATTATTCCAAGTGCTTCTTCTTTTCTACGATCTAAATTCCATGCTATAACGCTCAACGGGCCGATACTCTTCACAAGCCTCTTAAAAAGCGAAAAAGTCAACATCATTCCCGTTCCATTAGCTACCGTTGAAATTGTATAAACAACTCCAGAGATAATTATCATCAACAAAATCCTTGAATTATTCTCAAATATAGTTTTTATATGTAATATGAAGAACAAAAAACACAAGATTCCAATACAGTCCTGAATCAGTCCAAAAATCGGAAGGCGATATAAACTGGCCGGTAATGCATAAAAAAATATGATTATAGAGAACACGATTTTCCACTTTGCAACCTTATATGTCATTATCTTCACTCTCCAAAAAACGTACCATTTCATAACACCTTGCATTCAACGTATTTTTATCATATTTTTCTTGGTTTCCTAGTGCAGCTTTTTGATAATTATACAGTTCATCAAATCCAATAGTATCAATACTTGCGTTCTTGAATACGTTTCGTATAAATCCATATTCATATAGCGGAGAATTATAGGGAAAAGAATATTTGTTTTTTCGCCTTATAAGCTTTGAAATGAATTTCTTTTCCTGGCACAATTTAGTCGCAAGAACGAATTTTTTTGAATTGAATAGAGCAAGTTCCGGTGCGTATTGTTTAATAATTGCAAATCCATAAACATCAAAACTTAAATAGCCTTCTTCAAGTTGATAAAACTCATCCCACTTGGAATTGTTTTCAATTTTCCCAGAGATAAACCTAGCCAATGCTTTTATAAAATACTTTAGAACATATTTAATATTGGAAATCGTAAGTGCGATATGCATAAAAACACCATTAGGATAGATTCTTAACATGTGTGGGAGCCTATCCAAAAACTGCCTAATCTCGTCTTCTAATCGTTCAGAACCCTGAAGAACGCCTTTTCCATTATGCAGCAGTTCCATACATATGGCCGCATACCACACTTGATGATTGAGTGTGCGATCTATCCCCCAATTCTTTCCATTTGTATCAACAATTTCCCACATTTTCTCTTGTGGGTTAAATACAGTGGAACATAGTATATCCTGTGCCTTTTTTATATACTTTTTTTCTCCTGTAATTTTATAAACGTAAATGAACGCTTCTGCTATCCACGCCGGTCCAATAAGGCCGTTAACATTATCAATATTATCGTCTTTTCTACATAATGGAGCGCCATTTGAACCATAGTTAGCCTCATCCTGCAGATATGTCAACAGTTTTGTAATCGCAATATCATACTTGTTTTGGTTAAACTGCTTTTTCAAATACAGAAATACAATGAGCCAATGCGCGCTATTTCTTAATTCCGTGTCGTTATTATCATAGGGTCCATTCATGCCCGCTGGTGCAAAACTATGTTCACAAATATATGATACAATATCATCTGCTTGCTTCATTAAATACGCAATACAACTCTTGTCCATTTTTATTTCCTTCTATGCTTAATTATATAGTCATAGTTGTCTGCCGCCAGAGGATCTGTTAAAAATGCCTTTAGTAAATACAGCAATGCCTCACTGTAATTCTTATCCCGAAGCAAAGCTCGACCAATTCCATTGAGACGGCGATGATACAATGCTCGATCCTTTTTGTAAAATCTCGAATACTTTTCAAGTAATTGATTATACCCGATTGTTCTGTTTCCTTTTTTTGTTGTGATGCTAACCTCACTAAATGAGTAAATAATTGTTGGAACCGGGCAATAGGCCGCCTTATACTTTTCAAGCAATCGAATCCATAGATCGTGATCCTGTGAAGATTTGATTTTCTCATCAAAACATCCAACATCAATAACAGCACTACGGCGTAAAAGCGGTAAGGAAGTAGATCCAATATAATTACTCACTAGGATTCTTTCAAATTGATTACCTTCTTCCGAACAACGCTTCATATATATAGGTGGCTCTTCTTGGTCTTTTCGGTACAAATAGTCACTATACACTATGGCGACCTGTTGATTTGAAAAATATGGAATCATTACTTCAATTTTATTCTCTAACCACTCATCATCATCGTCCAAAAAACCTATAATTTCACCGGTACTTTCCCTAATACCCGTATTTCTTGCTGCGCATGCACCCATATTATGCTCATGTGAAATATATCGCACAGAATCCATAGACGAAAATTCTTTTTCAAGTCTTTTGGATAATTCCGTATTCTCTGGTGCGTCATTTACTACAACGACTTCAATTTCACATGTGGAATTAACTTGACGTAGCGCGCTATTAACAGCACGCTTTACTATATCTACCGGTCTATTGTATGTTGTTATGATACAATTTAAAAGCATATCTGCTAACTCCTTCTATTAAAATACACTTTTGCAATTAATCTAATAGTATAAAAGAAATTGTGTCTACAAAGAATCCACACAAATCGTTCTGTAGTTCTCTCGAGATAATTACTTATATCTACTGGTAATAGTAGCGAAGCAATTTCTTGCTTCAATTCCCTATATTCATCTCTAGTTTGACAAACCAAGCTTTCCTTTAACAGATAATTCACTAAATAATGGCTATAGTTTTTGTATAACAAATCTTCAACTTCTTGGCTCATTGAACATTTCTTTATTAGATCATAGATTCTTCTTCTAACATTCAAAAAATCGAAAATATATGATTTCTTTATTATCCTAGACATTCCATTTCTATTATATCTATATTTGTACAAGGAATCCGGAATATAGATTATTTTTTCTGCATTCTCAATCAAGGGCATTGATTGCAATACATCCTCCCCCATCATCAATCGTCTATATTGGGAATAATCAGTTGAAATATCCACAATGCTTCTTTTTGCGCATTTAATCCATATTGTATTGATTTCGGTTGTCGATAGCATCTTTTTAATGATAATCTCTTTATCTTCTATGTGAATACTCTGTTTTCCGTTTCCGAATGCAGGTGTCTTCTCCTCGATAAGTCTGTTATCTTCATCAATCAATTCAAAGTTATATATAATCAAGTCTGCCTCTTCCTTGATTATGGTTCTATACAATGTTATTAGTAGATTTTCGGAGCATACATCGTCCGAATCCACATGCACAATATACTTCCCTCGTGCAATTTGCAGCCCATTTCTTCTTGCCATAAGTAAACCTTGATTATTCTGATGAATAACTACAAATCTGGAATCTCCTTTTGCAATTTGATCGCATATTATCGGGCATTCATCTGTTGAACCATCATCGACTAAGATTGCTTCAAAATCTGAAAAAGACTGCGTTTGAATACTGTCTAGACAGTACTTCAGATACTTCGCAACATTATATATTGGAATAATAACCGAAAAAGTAGGCTCTTTCTCTCCATATAGCACTTTATTTTCCATCCTTTCAACTATCCCCGATAACTCTCTTCATTTAATGTCACCGAGATATTATATACCCCCCCCCTCCCACGAATAATTCTCATTTTAATTAATAAACCCTTAATCCTCTGCTTTATACATTTAAAAGGTAAGCTGTAGAATACGGCTTGCTTAAACCTACCAGTACGATATTTGTAAAAAAAACGATCATGTAGTTTCGACTTTGGAGACGGAGCACGTAACTGTGCATTATTCTTTATTGCTAGATCTAAGTCAACGGGATTTAGCTGCATTCCCGACGACTCCAATAATTGTTCTCCTTTTGTAGTTTGGCATAGTATCAGAGAGATGCCTTTTTTCTGCTCTTCAATATCTAGTTCACTTCCCCAAGAATCTCCAATGGTTAAATCCGATCCTCGCTTAACAGTCGCATATTTACATTCATAGCAGTTGTCTGTATAAATTAACCCGCACAAAAAGGCTAATAGATAAGGGTCACAGGAACCTAGTACCGAAAGTGGTTTGTTATCATTCGAGATACCAAACACCGCTTTTCTCCTAAACTGAATATCTTTAATATTATTAATTTCTATTTGATTTTGCGCAAGAAAATCCTCTAACAGCTTAGGCGAGGGTGTTCCATGACAAATCAGGTCTACAGTGTATAAATTAGTTGCATCCTTTACAACATTCTTTACTGCCGCAACTTGACACGGCAAACCTATAAACAAGACTTTGTCTGTTTTCACCCGGTTGATTAGTTCTTTATATACTCCAAGCGGATTACTCTTTACATACTTTGAACCAGTAAATACGTTCAACTCTTCTTTGGAATCTACAAATCGAAAGCCGAACACACCTTTTTCAAATGCACAGCTACATACCGAACCTCCGGCTTCAATAAAGGCTCTCGATAAAGCCATCGCCGCACCACCTGACGATGATTTCAATCGAAATTGTTCGTTCTTTATCCAACCTTGATAACTATGTATCGGGAGAGACAAATCAATATTGCGATTATTCTGGCACACTGCATGACAGATACCACAGTTAATACACTTTTCAGTGTCAATAATTGCGTTATATGATGATATGTCGTCCTGTATTTGTACTGCATTTTGTGAACAAAGCTCTACACATGCCATACAACCAGTGCATTTGTTCTCATCGCATACCCTTTTTATGCTCACTCATGTACACCTCCTGGATAATCTAAGGCTTTATAGCATTCTGCATATAATTTCTTGATTCTTGTCTATTTTTCTCTAACTTCAAGTCGATACTCTGCCATTCGAGTTCCTGTCCCTTTACTTTTTCTATATCTTCCCAGCTATCAACCACTCTATATTTAATTCCCAACAGTTCTTGTAGACCTGTAATTCGGTTCATCTGTGCTTGACCGGCTTTAGGAAAGTTGAAAAAAGGAATATGATATAGTATGCTGAATACCATGCTGTGAAACGAGTCCGTAAACACATACTTAGCGTTACGTATCAAACTTACAAATTCATCAGGAGCAGCGTCCCAGTACTTAATATCACCAAATTTCAAATCATACCATTCCGTGTACTCTGTCTCAAGGAATGGTATTGTAACGATTTCTAAATTCTCTGCTCGCGCAAAATCCTCAATCAATTGTCTCTGCTTTTTACTTCCTCTGAGCATATAAGAAAAAACATATTCTTTCTCTACAACTTTCTTTTTACTCAGTTCATCCCAAAGAGTTCTATCAACAAGAAGTGTGGGATCTAATACGGTTTTACAGCGCTTTTCATTGAGAATTGAATTAATCAATTGTGTTCCCGAATCTTCACGACATGAAATAGCATCAAATGTCGTCAAGTTATTCTTTATTCGTATAGCCTCATCTTTCTCAACAAAGTCTACACCTATACTTGGTGCATACGCTATTCGCTTTTTTTCACGACTGGAAAAACCAAGCCAGTACATACTATCCAAATCTACTAGTTTTGGATTCCAAATCTGATCACTACCGCAAATGAACCCATCATATTCATCATTTGCCTTTGCAATTGTCTTTTCAGAATATTGAGCATTGGATATCCTTAAATACGTGTCTACAAATAACTGCATTTTAGTACTTCTTTTTCTAAGACCCGGCATACCATATTTCCAAAATGCACGTTGTAATGTCTTTAATATCCCAATTGTTTTTAACTTATCAAGAACATTGTCCGCCGATGTTATGCTCTTCCCAAATTGATTGATAATTTCATATTCAATATTATCTTTGCTATTAAGCCATTCTTGTAAAGCATATGCTTGTAAAATTGAACCATAATTATTTCTCCACCATGTTATCCCACCCAATTTCATACATTCATCTCTCCATACTTTCGTAGTACTTTATGTAAGCTTCAGCTAGATTTGAAAAAGAATACTCTGTTATATATCGTAAATACGCATTAGCTTCCATTTGTTTTTTTTCTGACGGGTTTTCCATCATATATTTCACTCTATCTGCAATTTGTTCTGAATGTTTTGCTTCAACTAACAGTCCATTTATTTTATCTTCAACTATCTCAACAGTACCATCTACGGCAGTTGCAACTATTGTCTTTCCTACTGAAAAAGCTTCAATTGGAGTAAGTGGTAATCCCTCCCATAGGGAACTCAGTACAACTAAATCCAACTGAGACATAATATTCTGAATTTCTGAACGATAGCCTGTAAAAAGAACCAAATCCTCTATCCCCAAGTCACGTGATAGCGATCGAAGTTTTTCTTCATCTTCTCCACTGCCAATAATCAAAAACCTCGCTTCTGGGTGTTCAACTGCAATACTTGGTATGGCTCGAATATAGTACTCCATCCCCTTTTGTTCGGATAACCTTCCAACATTACCGATTACAAAGTACCCATTTTGATGAAGCTCCTTAATCAAGGGATCTTCTTTTCTCAATTCATTAAAAGGCTTTACCGCATTATGAATAACAGTTATCTGCTCATTCGGTAAACTGAAGAACTCAGATAAATTGTTTTTGACCATATTGCCGCAAGCAATTAAATTTGCATGCTTATAGGCAAATCTAGTTAAACCCTTTTTATCAGTGAATGTATTATGGCATGTATTAACAAAATAACATTCTCTGTATAATCCTAAAAAGGCTACATAAAAGGCAGCCATTCTATGATGCGTATGAATTACAGTTATTTTTTCCTTTTTTATGATGCTTTTTAGTGTTGCTGATACATTAATAATAGTATTTATTGACTTTTTTTCTATGTCAGGAATAGAATAATGTTTAATCCCCATATCGGAAAGTTTCTCGACATTTACACCACCGCATGAGCATACAACAATTTTTTTCACCAATGGTTTTAATATTTCACATAATTGTAAAACGACGTTTTCTGTTCCCCCAAGCTTCATGGTCCTAGTAAAGAACAGTATTTTTTGCTCTGATAAAATCATATATTCACATTTCCTGACCAACTTCACTATCTTAACATCATCCACAAAATATCGTTTAAACATCCGTTTCGGTTCCTGTAAAAATCTATAAAACCATTCCAGTCCATGCTCACTCATCCAGCGAGGAGCCCTCTTAACATTCCCTGCAAGAAAATCTACTGTTGCTCCAGCACAAATAGACACTTTCGCTTCATATTTCGCGATATTTTCATAGATCCATTTTTCCTGTTTCGGACAGCCAAAGCAGGCAATTAACAGATCGGGACTTGATTCTGAAATCATCTGATTAATCTTATCCAGCTCTGTCACATTCTTCTCAAAGCCGAACGGAGGCGCATAAGTTCCTACAATTTTTATTCCGGGGAGCTTTACCTCTAAACGCTGTTTGGCTTGATCCGCAATTCCGTCTTTTCCACCTATAATAAAAATTTTATAGCCTTTCTGGGCGGCCACTTCGCAAAGGAGTGGTACCAAATCAGAACCAGATATCTTGGCCTTTAGGGGCTTCCCATGCAACTTTGATATCCAAACAAGCGGCTTCCCATCAACCAAAACCATATCGGCATTATCGACCACCTTTTTCAGATATGGATCTTCTTCTATTTTCATTACCACATCCACATTGATAGCCACCACATAAGATTTTTTATTTGCAGCTATCATTTGTTCTATGGCTTCTACAGTCTCCTGCATTGTCAAATTGTTTATATATGTATTAAGCAGTGCTTGTTTTTCCATCACTTCAATTCTCCTCAAAAAAAGCGTTTTCCAGCATCAGACACAGGCAATGATATACCGGCAAATGCAGTTCCTGAACCATATACGTTTCTGTCTGCGGCACCTTAATGCAAACGTCGCTCATGCGCTCCAGTTTACTGCTTTGGGCTCCTGTTAATCCGATTACCTTCATCCCTTTTGCGTGGGCTGTTATCGTAGCATACAAGACATTCTTGCTATTACCGCTCGTAGAGATGCCAAGAAACACATCATCTTCTTTACCATAACCGTTTACCTGCTGTGCAAAACAGAGCAACGGTTCACAGTCATTCATGTAGGCAGTAGACAATGCTAAATGCCCGTCCAGCGCAATGGCAGGAAGCGCCCCTTGCAAGTTTTCTGCCAAAACAACACCTAATTCCTTATTTTCTGCAATAAGTTTTTCCGCAAAATCTGCTTGTGGTTTTCGAGGGAGTTTAAATCCTTTCATCAGTTCACCAACAATATGTTCTGCATCTGCAGCAGATCCGCCATTCCCAGCAATCAATAATTTTCCACCATTTTTAAAGGACTTCTCAAGAACGCAATATGCCTCTGCAATTGCATTCTCTACAGTTTTCAACTCTGGATATCTTTCAATTAGGATTTCAATATGTTTGAAAATATTTGTCTTCATTGTTTCCTCACAATTTTATGATTTCAGCCGGAACTCCTACAGCAATCGAATTTTCTGGAACGCTATGTGTAACAACAGCATTTGCACCAATTATTGAATTGTCTCCAATATAAATATCGCCTAAAATCACAGCACCAGCGCCAATCATTACATTGTTTCCAATATGGGGGGCTTCGCCCAAGCAATTACCATTTGACCATTTGCTTCCGATGGTTACCCCCTGGAATATTTTACAATCTTCGCCTATAATAGTTTTGGGGTGTACCACACAACCGATTCCTCTATGATAAAAAACTGTTCTTTCGCCAATTTCAGCATGAATAGATACTGAACAGGCACAAATTACATGGTTTATAAGTTCCAATATTCTAGATATTTTGCGTGGTACCCCCCCCCCCATCTTTGATAGGTGATTTCCCAGCCGCCATAACTTATTCATCTGCGTATCCTCCTTATATCAAGGGGTAGTGTCTACTTTATACATCCAAAATCGGCTCAACCCCAGTAAAATCAAGGCTTCCAGGGTCTATGAGCCTTTACCTCCCCTTTCTTTGGCTTGATTGACCCAAATTTTACTTCGGGAATCCAGTCAAGGCCGGGCTGAAAGCCCGTTAAATTCAGCCTTGACGGGATTTCCGTAAGTAAAATAGAATCGCTCAATCCAAAGGAAAAGGGGGTGATTTTTTCATATCGTACTTTACACTACCTATCAAGGATACTGTAAACTCAAGCAGCGACTCATGCGTTACAGTTTGTCCATAATTCTCACTATCATTTCCAATCAAAGCAGTTCTACATCCTGCCGCTATTCCCGCCTTGATGTCGTTCTCTCCATCGCCTACCATCCACGAGTTTTCCAAGTCGATATTAAAATCTTCTGCCGCATTCAGCATCATACCCGGCTTCGGTTTCCTACATTCACAGTCAATCTTCAGCTCAGGTACTTCTCCCTCATATCCTCTGTGCGGATGATGCGGGCAGTAATAAATTGCATCCAGATAGGCACCTTCTTTTCCAAGGAGCGTCTCCATTTTATTATGGATTTCTTCCAGTTCCTCAAACGATACCTCTCCACGAGCTATCACAGGCTGATTAGTTACTACAATTGCGAGATAACCGGCTTCATTAATCTTTCGAATAGCCTCGGCAGCACCATCAATCAGTTCAAAGTCATCGATACTTCTCAGAAACCCAACATACTTGTTGATAGTACCATCTCGATCGAGGAATACCGCTTTCTGCTTATTTATCAAGTTTTTTCCAGTTACTCTTCCCGCCTTGAAATCAGCACATACCGAATAATACCGATCTGGTGTGCCCATATCTTTAACATATTCTGGGCTGTCGTAGCAGAACATCTTTCCAGTCCCTGCCAGAGGCTTTAGGAGCTGTCTATCCAAATCTACTTTCACAGGTTTTCCATCTATGCCAATCATGCCGACTGCATCGGTGTCAACGCCAGAGAACTCTAGTACTTTCGGGCTGATGACATGTAGCCCGGCATTTACGCGATTACGATAGTACGCAGGCCGCTCATCTTCTTTAGCAAGCCACTTCTCTACAGCACCGTGTTTATCGGCAACAATCAACCCGCTATCATAGGGGTGGCTGTTGGGGTGAGTAAACAATGTTACCAAGCCACTATGCCGCTGATGGAATTCAACAAAACGATTGAAATCAACATCGAACATAGCATCAGCATTCAACAGAAGAAAATCCGATGTAAGCTTGTCTTTGATTTTAAACAAGGCCCCCGCGTTTCCCAGCGACTCATTTTCAAAGTAATATTCGATATGTACGCCAAACGGCTGTCCCGTTACTGGTGAATTACCAGAACCATCCCCGAAATAATCCATAATGATATTTCCGAGATGGCTAACTGTAATGAGAATATCTGTGAATCCCTGTTTTTTCAGACATTCGATTTCCCTTTCCAGTACAGGAATACCTTCAATTTTTATCATCGGCTTTGGAATATCACTCGCTACAGATGAAATGCGAGTGCCCTTTCCTCCGGCCATAATCACAACTTTCATTTCTTTATTCCTTTGGTATATAATCTTCCGGTGTATAGTGAATCACGCGTGTACCGCCATCCTCAAATTTGAACGGAATATACAGCAGGTCACGCATCGCCCAACGCACAGAATCCTGACGATCAGGCTGCACATAAAATACAAGGAAGCCACCACCGCCAGCACCAAGAAGTTTTCCTCCCAATGCGCCCGCAGCGATTCCTTTTGTATATAGCTCATCAATGCTGTTTGTAGAAACAGCAGATCCTGTCTGACGCTTAAGTTTCCACGTATGATCAAGCATTCTGCCGAAATCATCCAAATCGTGTTCTTTGTCTGTCAGTACTTTTTCAGCATCATCGACCAGCGACAGCATTTCTTTTAGCTGCGCCGTCTTATCGACCTTACCTGCTGCATTTGCCTTCTGCACATCTGAAGAGAATCTGGTAAACCCGGTAAAAAACATCATCAGATTCTGGTTAAGCTGCCTCTTTCTCTCTGGTGAAATAATTACTGGTAAAACCTCATAGCCATCTGCACTGAAATTGATACGATTGAATCCACCAAAGGATGCTGCAATCTGATCCTGCCAGCCGCCAGCTTCTTGGCAGAGATTTCGTTCCAAGTAGATGGCCTCATCCGCCAGCTTTTTCTTATCTGCGTATTTTCCCTTTAACGCATAGAAGGCATTCAGCATACCAACCGCAAAAGAGCTAGAAGTTCCCAATCCGGAACGCGCAGGAAGATCGGCTTCATAAGTCAGACGGATCTCATGCATATCTAACATTTTCATCGCATTACGGATAGCGGGATGCTGAATGTCTTCAACACTTGTTACTCGCTCTGTTTTTGAGTACGAAAGCTCTGTTGAATAGTCAAAAAATCGCGGCAGATGACGCACATTTACATAACAATACTTATCAAATGTGGTAGACAGAACCGCGCCGCCATGCTCCTTAAAAAAACTCTCCATATCTGTTCCGCCGCCAAAGAAGGACATTCTGAACGGTGTTTGTGTAATAATCATTTGTTTTCTCCTGTCTACCCTGCTTAATCTCTTCCAAACAGGTCTCTCGTGTACACTTTCTCTTTTACATCATCCAAGCAGCTATCATATCGATTAGCGATAATAGCATTGCTCATCGCCTTGAACTTCTCCAAGTCATTGACCACCAAGCTACCAAAGAACGTGCTACCATCTTCCAGCGTCGGCTCATAGATCACCACGGTTGCGCCCTTTGCCTTGATGCGCTTCATAACACCCTGAATAGAACTCTGGCGGAAGTTATCGCTATTGCTCTTCATGGTCAGGCGGTAAACCCCAACCGTAGCAGGCTTCTCTTTGCTCTTGCTGTACTGGTTATCTTCCTCATATCCATAATACCCAGCCATTTTCAGCACCCGGTCTGCAATGAAGTCTTTCCTCGTCCTGTTGCTTTCCACGATGGCTTCGATCAGGTTCTCCGGCACATCTTCATAATTTGCCAAAAGCTGTTTGGTGTCTTTCGGCAGGCAGTAACCGCCATAGCCAAAGGACGGATTGTTGTAGTGCGTACCGATTCGTGGGTCAAGACATACGCCATTGATGATCTGCTGGGTATTCAAACCCTTCATCTCAGCGTAAGTATCGAGCTCGTTGAAATAGGAGACACGCAGCGCTAGGTATGTATTGGCGAACAGTTTCACCGCCTCGGCCTCGGTAAAGCCCATAAACAGCGTATTGATGTTCTCCTTGATTGCACCCTCCTGCAGGAGCGCAGCAAACTCATGTGCAGCCTCGACCAGACGTTCATCTTCCATATCTGTGCCGACAATTATTCTGCTGGGGTACAAATTATCATAGAGGGCTTTACTCTCACGGAGAAACTCAGGACTGAAGATGATGTTCTTGCTACCAGTTTTCTCACGGATGCTCTTTGTATATCCAACCGGAATGGTAGACTTGATGACCATAATTGCATTCGAGTTATATTCCATGACCAGCCTAATCACAGCCTCGACTGCAGATGTGTCGAAAAAGTTTTTCTGGCTGTCGTAGTTCGTCGGAGCCGCAATAACAACAAAGTCCGCATTGCTGTAGGCGAGTTTGGCGTCCAGCGTTGCGGTCAGATCCAGCTCCTTTTCAGCCAGATACTTCTCAATATATTCATCCTGAATCGGAGACTTCCGGTTATTGATTAATTCAACCTTCTCCGGGACAATATCCACAGCGTAAACCTTATGGTGCTGAGACAGCAGCGTGGCAATGGAAAGGCCAACATAGCCAGTGCCCGCAACTGCAATCGTGTAATCCTTCATAACACTTTCTCCTCGTTTTTCCCGGCAAAAGCGGGAATGCTTTACTATGTTAATCTTCTATATTTAATCGCTGTGGTTATCATTGGAGATGATGTTGTCATCTTGCTATGATTCTCACAGCGCAGTATCGTCAAATGTGTTTATCATCGAATGTTCTTATCACTTCATCGACGGTCTACCCGAAATACACAGTCCTTTTTTCAGTCGACTTCTTGACCTCAGAAATGTTCATTTCCAACTTCAAAACCCTCATCCATACCCGAAAAAACATCCACTAAATTTCATAGGGTAGACCCCTAGCTATCTTTATCATTTATTGAAAACAATAATTCGGTTATACAAAAGCCTCTCGTCAAGTAATGCTCCTCCACTACCCTCAAACGCCCTCATTTCCCCACTATGATTCTTTAGGGTAGACTCCTCGCACTCTTTCCATCATCTATCAAAAATCCTCGATATTACGGCGTTTTCCAGCACCCCTCAAAATTTCTACCAGCCCAATTTCGCTTTCCAAATGTACTTATCACTTTTCCCCTACCTCTACCCGAAATGAAATAATCAGCGATTTCCGCCCCATCCATTTCGCGTAAAAATAGCCTCATACACTCCATAGCCCACGAGAAAGTGCTTCCCATTTCATTTAAAAATGTTCTTATCACTATCTCCAGACCTATACCCTAAACCTCATTTTCCGGCAATAATGAATGACTTTTACGGTCATCATAGCCCATGAAAAATCGACTGAAAATTTAGGGTAGACATTAGTCAGAGCCACGATTAATAAGTCCATCCTATTCCTATACCTGCGACGTTGTAACCCCTCTTAAGTGAAGCATCATTCATGGCATTTTTCAAACGCACTTAAAGCACCATTTATCGTTACACCGTAATACCTATACATCTTTGTTTAAAACCGCCCCCAAAGCGAAGTCTTGCTCTGTTTACCTCATCAAGTCCTGCATGGTATCTTCTTGTTACTGTCGTGAATGGGCAAGCAAATGCACAGATTGCCAAGCAGACATTTCATTCCCATCCCCTGTTCTTCCTCAAATAATTGTTATTATTTGCACCAAACTTTAAAGAAGGCAATTCCCCAAAAGCCAATCCCCTCACCATCCCTACACTGCTCTACATCGCCCCGTCTCTCCCCAACACAGCCTGCACTGTCTGAAGCAGAATCTTAATATCCAATCCCATCCTCCACTCAGTTATGTATTTTTTATCCAGTTTCACGACCTCTTCAAAATCCGTAATCTCACTTCTCCCGCTAACCTGCCACATACCTGTAATTCCTGGTTTTACGCTCAGCCTGACCCTATGGCGTAAATCATATTTCTCCCACTCATCCACAGTAGGCGGCCTGGTGCCCACCAGGCTCATATCTCCTTTAAGCACATTCCAGAACTGAGGGAACTCGTCAATGGAATAATTCCTGATGAAATTTCCAATTCCCTTTTTTCCGCCTATAATTCTGGGGTCATTCTCTATCTTAAACATCATCCCGTCTTTTACACGGTTCTGATTCATTAATTCCTTTTTACGTTCTTCCGCATCCATATACATACTGCGGAACTTATATAATTTAAATCTCTTGCCATTCTTTCCAATACGCACCTGCGAAAAGAAAATCGGTCCCGGTGACTGAATATAGATACAAGGTGCCACGAACAAGAACAATATTCCTGCCAATATACAACCTAACATCCCGCCTGCAATATCCATGGTCCTCTTAACAAATGCCTGTCTCCACGACGCCATATTAATGCAGCTGGTAAGAACCGTATAATTTCCCAAACGCTCCACATGCTGTATCTGTCCCTTTAACCTTCCCATCTCAATCAGCTTCAGATGTACGGTGACACCCATGTCAATGAAATCATCCATAAGCTCCTGGGGCAAAGGCATGTCCTTTGGCAGATTTATAAACACTTCATCCACCCATTCGTGGCACACATACTCTGCAATCCCATTTTTGTCTGTCACTATGGTTACTCCATTTATAGTTCTCCCAGCCCAATCCGCGTCCAACAAAGATACACCTATGATATGAAAACATTCATAATTTTTATTTAGAATATTCTGTACCACTTCTTCCACCATTCCCTTGGATGTAAGAATAAGTAAAGAACGCTTTCCTTTTCCTTCCAAACCTCTTGTTAATAAATACTTCTTCCAATAAATCCTGGCTATGTAACTAATAACAACATATAAAATACCTGTTGTTACTAAGGTTATTCTGGAATACTCTTCCCCCTTTTGAGTCGCAAACAGATAAAAAGCCGCAATCAGTATAACCAGGCATACGTGCTTCAATGTTTCCGTAAACTCTTTAAATTTTCCCCTCTTTAACACATTTTTAAAGCTCTCGCCAAAAAAAGTTACGAATACTTGTATGAACAGAAATACAAATGCCATATTTCGGTACAACCGGCTAGCATAAGGCCAACGGATCCCCTGGCGTATAAAATATGCAGCAATATATGCGACCTGAAGGCATACTGCATCTATTAAGGTAAAGTCACAATGCTTCAGCCAGCCTTTATCTGTTTTTCGATACATCTTTCTTCCACCACTCTTTTCTCCTAAGTACTTCTGTAAAACCGGGGGGCCCGGCATCAGCCATTTTCTGCCCCCCGGCCAGCATCTTCTCAATGCTCTAGTTCTTATACACTACGGATAATGTACCAGACCCAGGAACATTGACAGCTACTGTTTTTGTTACCGGATCCACCTTAACAGCCGGAATCAGCTGCCACTGGCCAGTAGCATTGTCATAGAACAATACCTGCACGTTGTTTACATTGGAAACCAGGTTAGGCACATACAGGGATACCTCTACTGCACCAGTCTTAACAGCGCCGGTAGCCGCATCCTTGGTAATGATTGCGTGTGTTCCTGTCAAAGCATTATAGCCTGTCAGATCAACACCCTGTACAACCTGGTTCAGTGGTCTTCCCGCATTGATATCGTTGATAGCTGATACCACATCAGAAGGAAGTCCTGCTGTTGCTGCTGCGCTGTCTGCAAATGAAACAGCGGTGTCGCCGATAACAGCCTCTCCCTTGGAATTGGTTGTTACCTGCTGTCCTGTAGTCGTTACTGTGTCTACTGCAACGCCAATCGTGCTGCCTGTTGGGCTTGAACTGGTTGTGGCGCCTGTAGTCTTGACACCAGTAGCTGATACAGATACTGTGGTGTTGGACTTAGAGCTTGTAGTGCCTTTATTGCTACTGCTGCTGGATGAGCTAATAGAACCGCTGCCATCACTGCCGCTGCTGGATGCACTGCCTGCTGCAAAAGCCCATGCAGGCTGTGATGCCAAAGCTGCTGCCAGCACTAAAGCTGCTATGCATTTCTTTTTCATATCCTTCACCTCTCCTTTCTCTCCTCAGAGTAGTTATATTCAATAAACAGCATGATACCATGCTGAATATTGCGGTATTTTACTGTCCCAGCCGGTATTGCGTTTCTCTGTACTGCCAGCCTATTCAATCTCCCGATAAAACAGCTCCAGCAGTATAGGCGTCAATGCTTCTTTGTCAGCATAAAATTCATCATATCTGGGGGTCACCACGCCTTCACCAGGCACTGTGTAAAAATCTTCATCACTCAGTTTTCCACTGCCCACCGCGTCCATGGCTACTTTAAGATATTGGTCCTTGGCCATATTAGTAACCATGTATTCCTGAACCCGGTCAAACAATCTGACCACAAGCCCGCTGTCTTTAACCGAATGCTTCTGGACTGCCTCAAAAAAACCTTTTATGTATTGCTGCTGCTGGTCCATCCGGTACAATGCCGAGTGATCAACACGAATATCACGGTATCGAACGAATATCTCCGCCTGTTTTCCTTGCAGAGTTACGGTTTCCCCTTTCACCAGCGCTGGGTCCCTGGATTCCATTCCTTCTGTTCCAATGGTTACGGTAACCCCGCCGACTTCATCATTCAACACAGGGATGGCATTTGTATCAGCTGCCATGTACCACTCTATTTTCAATCCTCCAAAAAGCTCAGATACTGCTTCCACCATATATTCACAGCTTCTCTCCCGTCCATCCCCATACGCATAAGCCAGGTTCAGATGCTGCATGTCTTTTCCCAACTCATTTCCGCTTAAATCAGTGAGCATGATGTCGGTCATGGTATCCCGGGGTATCATCAATATCTTTATGGTATTCCTTACTGTATCCTGGGCTATCAAAAATAAACCGTCCGCCTGTCCTCCGAAACCAGTGGTGGTCTTCTCCGTCATATTTCCCGACCGGTCTATCCCCATACACAAAATAGCCTTGACATAGCTGTTGCGTCTGTACTGTTTTCCCTTATATTCCACAACATCTCCGCTAAAACTGCACATACTGTCTTCCTGTACCTCATACTGTTTCCCGTGATTCCTGGCTGCAATCTCTGCCTCCAGGACCTTCCTGTCCCGATACAGTTTCACACCTGTCCATATAAAACAGGTAAGTGAAAGGGCCGCAGCACCCACAGCCAGCCGGCATACCAAATTCTTATGGTTTCGGAGCCAGCTCATGCCTCTGCCTTCCCGTATCTGTCATATTTTCCATAATGACCATATTTGGAATATTTCCCGTATTTTCCATAGTACTTACTGTAGTATCCATTTCTCTTCATATTCACCTTATTGAGGACAACCCCCAAAATGCGGCACCCACTTTTTTCCAGCTGTCCCTTAACCCGCTGTTCCAGCCGGTAGCTTATGGAGCCGCTTTCAATCACCATCACTGCTCCATCACATTGACGGGCCACAATCGCTCCGTCTATCAAATTGCCCATGGGAGGCGTATCGACAATGATATAATCATACTTTTCCTTCAATTTGGAAATCATGTCTCCAAACAGGCTCTCCTCCAAAAGATCTGCCGGATTCGGTGAATACGGGCCTGCAAATATAATGCTGAGATTTTCTATATTTGTATCATAGAGAACATTCTCCAGCGACCTTTGTCCGCTTAAATATTGTGACAATCCGGACACCTCCCGCTCCAGTTGGTAACGGGAAACCAGTACAGATTTACGGATATCAGCATCTATCATCACTACCTTTTTACCGATTTGGGCGAGGGACGATGCCATGGCAAATGTTATATCGCTTTTTCCCTCGTCAGGAAGGGAACTGGTCAGCATGATTGTCTTAATCCCGCTTCCACAGAATTGTATATTGGTTCTCAAAGTCTTGATAGCTTCGTTATAATGATAGTCATCCTTCATTATCCTGTTTAGTGTAACAAATTGACTCATGATCACGGCCTCCCCTTTTCTTCTTTCTGGATTTTCCTACCACTGGCTTGTTCCCTGATTTAGAGGAAATCATGGCCTCTTTATCTTCCGGCTTCTCTCCCTCACGTTCCGGCACGGATGCAAGTACGGATAATCCAAGATACTTTGTAACATCTTCCTCGGTACGGATTGTATCGTTCAGGATTACATGCACTGTAATAAAGCCGCATACCAGCACGGCCCCCAGAAAACCACCTATTAATGCATTCTTTGTATTGCTCGGACTAGATTTAAGGATTGGAACCTCACCCTCCTCAATTAATTTGGGCGGTACCATTTCCATGATGTCACCAATATAGTCTGAAGATGTGACTGCAATCTTGTCTGCAATCAATTTTGCCATGTTGGGATCCGGATCCTCCACAGAGATGGAGAGGATTCGTGTATCCTGGGGATTATCAATGGTAACCTTCTCCACTAACTCTTTGTATGTAAGATTTAGTTCCATATCTTCAATTACCTGATTGAGGACCCTTCTGCTTGTCACAATGATTTTATAGTCCTTAGTCAGCTGGCTTCCTATCTGCAAGTCGGCCAGTGATGTCAATGTCGTCTCCTTTGAAAGAATATAAACCATTGCAGTAGATTTATACTGGGGAGTGAGCACGAATGCACTGAATGCACCTGATACACCCCCAAACAATATAATGATTCCCAATATAATCCATATCTTACGTCGAAACTCCCCCAGCAGTTCCAAAAGATCGATTTCAATCTCGTCGTCATCATAAGTCTTTTCCATACGTCTTTGTATTCTCCTGTTTTTCTTTTTTGTATTGTCTTTTTTGTATTACCTTTTTCGCATTTCCCCGCAGCAGACCATGCAGTTTAAGTCCATCCAAGTGCTTAACTAACCATTGAAAACTCTCCTCAATATCCGGCTTTCTATAATCCATTCGATGCATGTCGGTTCCCAGGCAATAAACTCTGTCCTGCATAACCTGTTTCCGGCACCATCGGACCTCTTTATCCAATATGCTGTTTCTCTTCAGGCTGCTGAAGTTCATCTGCAGTCTGCAGTCACACTGGACTAACTCAGACATATTGCTATCCTCTCTCAGGCATGCATATCGTTCCACGTGCGCTATGATTGGAATATATCTGGCCATAGTCAGTTTTCTGACCGCCTGGTACATCTTCATGTAAGGCACCTGAGGTTCAAATTCCACCAGAACATATTGGCTTCCATCCAGCGTAAGTGCTCTCCCGTTCTTAAGATTCTCAATCAGTCCCTCGTGATAATAAGTTTCCTGTCCCAATCCAATCTGGAAATCAGGTGCGATCTTTCGTGCTTCCTCCTTCAGCTTTTCCGACAAATCATATATGTCAGAAGGCAGTCCTCGTCTTGAATAATGCGGTGTTGCTATAATATATCTGATTCCCTGCCGGTAGGACTCCTCCAGCAATCTCCTGCTCTCATCCCAATCCCTGGAACCGTCGTCAATTCCCGGAAGAATATGGGCATGAACATCAATAACTCCAGTCATATGAGTCCCCCATTATATTTCCGATATAAATTCCGAAGGTAAGGAAGCATGTCGTCTGCCCACGCGTATTCAGGCATATAACTTCCTGAAAAAAGAGTAATATAATCAGGATTTCCCTTGATGAATTCGTAAAAATCACAGATAAACTGCTCCGTGTCTACTGCATAACTCCCTCTCTTTTTAATCAGTATCCGTTCAATCCCATGTTCCATTAAATTCATACGGAGGCGATAGTATACAACCCTTAAATTATTTTTTGCTGTACGTTCTTCTATATTTTCATACAGTAGATACGTCATTTGGGATAGGGAGACACTGCTTCCGCGTTTTTCAACCATGATAGCGAGCATTTCCTTTGCCTTGCTGCTGGGAAAATACAACATTTTACCATTGACATAGACATCGAATCCATCGAATGTCTTTATAAATATATTTACATTTTCCGTATCTGCCATTAGCGTTATTTCTCCCGTTATTTCAGGCCGCATGCCACCGTTCTTTGTAAGGATATACCACTCAGTTGCTTTCAATATCGTTACAAAACCGTTTCAAATGGCATATAATAACAATTTTTGTAGTATTCTGGAAATATTTATTACTATTTGTTAATTCCAAATGGGTATAAACCGTAAAAGACAACCCACTGGGCACAAAACCAAAATTGTAGAAATAAACTTTTAGTAAGCGATGGGGCTTGCGTAAAAACAGCAATGATTCTATATCACTGTTTACCTGTCAATTGTTTTTCAATTTATGTATATAGGTTCTATTTTATTTTGTTTGGATTTATAGTTCATAGAAGATTAAAAATCACATGAAAATGCTTATGTAAATTATCCATAGACAAGTCATAATTTAGATATTATTTTATTGTGCTCTTTTCCATTTATTGTATCTTTCTTCTCCCTTTAATTTTCGCAGCCAGTCTTAACCATCTGCGTTGACCTATCATACCATTGTTCCTATCTCTTGCCAATCTGGGGGGTTGGGGAATCTTTTTAAAAAAAGGAACGCTCACATAAGAGCGCTCCACACGTTTAAAACTTACCTGTTAAAATCCGGCCATTCTGTTCTCTAAACTCCATTGCACCTGTACTATATGCTCCCTACGACTCCCCCTCATCAAAATAATCCCTTATCAAATTCGACAAAGTAACCTCCGCCCAGCTATACTCCGGCATATACTCCCCCACAAAAAAGTTAGAAGCCCCCTTGACCTGGCGGACCATATCGTAGCTGTCGCAGACAACCGCTTCTTTATTAATGGCATAGGTTCCCCTGCCTTTTATAACGATTTTCTCAATCCCATATTTCTTCAATGTCTGCTTCAGTCTGTGCCACGCTAAATGGACAGCCTGTTTGGCTGCGGTTTCGTCCCGTTCTCCTTCATTTAAAATTTCAGCCAGGTGAGATAATGTTACTTCCTTTCCGCTCCAGTCCACAAGTATTGCGAGAAGTTCTTTGGCTTTGCTGCTGGAAAAGTATATCAGCTCACCTTGATAATACAAGTCAAAACCACCAAAGGTTTTTACATATACCTTATCTGATGTTATATCAAACATGATTCATGCTCACCTATCATCCCGTATTCAAAGAGAATCTGTTTCTCTTTGTGTCCTCCTCTTTGTGTCCTCCTCAACCATCAGGGCCTATTTATATGTTAACATAAATGTCATTGTAAGACCAGTTGTATATCCATTAAAATACATATAATCCCCCTCCATATTTTACATAAAATATGTATTTTTTCAACTGGTTTATTTTATTTGTAATTTTAATCTGCCTCCACAATGTTTGTAACCATCTGCGGTAAAAAACGAGTGAAAAAAAGAGTAAAAAAGAGTGGTTAAAAAAAGAAAGGCGCCGCTTCCAATCCGCGGCGCCCTTCTTTTTCACTATGGTCCTTCGTTTCTTATCCTAAAATCCTGTATATCCAGGTGTCAGCCGCAGCTTCCTCAGGGCTGCCGCCTTCACCACACCTGCATACCTCTTCTATTTTCCCACCACCTTATACGTTTCCTCCACAATACGCTCCATGGCGTTAAGGATGTTTTCATACCCGGTGCACCTGCACAGGTGGCCGGATATCAGTTTGCGCAGCTCGTCGCGGTTATACCTCTTTCCCGTACCTACGATTTCCACCGCTGTCATAATCAGTCCCGGCGTACAGAAGCCGCACTGCACAGCCGCTTCCTCGATAAATGCCTTCTGAATGGGGCTCAGTTCGCCGTTTGGCCCCTTCAGTCCTTCCACTGTCATGATACTGCGGCCTTCTGCCCACATGGTCAGGTAAATGCAGCTGTCTATGGCCTCTCCATCCACCAGCACCGTGCAGGCGCCGCACTCCCCTACTTCACAGCCCTTTTTCACACTGGTCAGTCCCAGACGGTTCCGCAATGTCTCCAGAAGGGATTCTCTTGGGTCCACTGCCAACTCCACTTCTTTTCCATTAACAGTCATATGCACTATATTAAGCATCCCACTCACCTCCTGCATTGATTACGGCCTGCTTTACGGCACGCCTGCCCAGCTCCTCCACCAGCTGCAGCCTAAACTCCCTGGAAGCCCTCCAGCTGGAACGCGGATTTACTTCCTCCAGAGCGCCTTTTCCCACAGCCTGGGCCAGGGCCTCCCCTGTTTCCATTCCCTTTACAGCCTCTTCTGTCTTATGACAGCGAATAGGAGTAGGCGCAGCCACGCCGTATCCCAGACGAAGGTCCTGGATATGTCTCTTATCCTCTGTCAGCTTCACGCTCACAGCGCATCCCAGGGTGGCAATCTCCATGGCATTCCTCTTGCCATATTTGATATAATGACCGCCGTATCCCTGGTAATTCTCTTTCTTAATCCTGATAGCCGTCAGCACCTCATCGTGATTCCTCACAGTCCTTCCCGGCCCGGTGTACCACTGGCTGATGGGCACCTCCCTGACGCTGTCAGGCCCCTTAAGGACCAGGACCGCGTCCAGACAGCACAGGCTGCTGGCGCTGTCCGCGCTGGTCACGCCGTTGCACACATTGCCGCCTATGGTTCCGATGTTGCGCAGCTGGGGACCGCCCGCCATGTCCACCGCGTCCCCCAGCATGGGAATGTGCTTCTGAATCATGTCATTATTGGCAATATGGGAAAATGTGGTGGCCGGACCTATGACAATGGTCCCGTCCTCCTCCATTCCTATGCCCTCCAGTTCCTTAATCCCGTGAATGCTTACCAGGGAGCAGCCGGCCAGCTTTCCCTCCCTGATTTTAATCAGCACGTCGCTTCCTCCGGAAATGACTACTGCCTCAGGGTCTTTCACTAGGGCGCGCACCGCATCTTCCACATCTGCTGCCTGATAAAATTTCCCGATATCATACATGCTGTTTCACCGCCCTTTCTATATTAATCCTGCTTCCTTGAAATGCTTCACCATCTTCTGGGGATCCATGGGCAGACTGTCCACGGCAACACCTGTGGCGTTAAGCACCGCGTTGCGCACTGCCGGGGCAACCGGTATGGCCGGCGGCTCCCCAAGGGCCTTATTTCCAAAGGGGCCTGTGGGGTCATCCAACTCCACAAAAAGTGCGTTTAAGTCCGGGGTATCCATGGCTGTTGGAAGCTTGTAGTCCAGCAAATTATCGTTTAACGGTCTCCCCTTCGCGTCAAAGAGCAGCTCCTCGCTGAGGCCGTAGCCCAGTCCCATGCTCATGCCGCCGTGTACCTGGGCGGCGGCCAGCTTGGGGTTAATCAGTTTTCCGCTGTCATGTACATTGACGATATTAGTCACCTTCACCTTGCCCAAAGGCATATCCACCTCTACCTCCGCGAAGCAGACACCGGTGGCAAATGTATTGGTCTTGCAATGGCTGGTGGCCTCTGCCGTGATATGTACGGAGCGGTCCAGGCTGTAAAATGCCGTGGTAGCCAGATCCTCCATGGGAAGCAGCTGCTTTCCGGTCTCCTTATCCACGATGTGGTTATCCCTTACATCCAGGGTATCCTGTGGCTTCTCCAGCATATAAGCAGCATAATCCAGTATCTTTTCCTTAAATATAGCGCCGGTTTTCTTCACTGCCATTCCGCTGACATAGGTCTGTCTGGAAGCGTATGCACCTGTGTCAAAGGGACTTACGTCCGTGTCCTGGGTGGACAGCACATTTACCTTGTCTTCCGTGATTCCGGTCACCTCTGCCGCCATCTGGGTGAACACGGTGTCGGCGCCCTGGCCGATTTCCGTTGCCCCCATCTGAAGCTGCATGGAACCGTCCTGGTTAAGTATCATACGGCAGGACGCTGTTTCCAGGGATATGGGGTATACGCCTGTCTTATAACAGAAGATAGCCATTCCGATTCCCTTTCGCACGGGTCCTGTCTGGTTTTCATATTCCCTGCGTTTTTCGTCCCAGCGGATAAATTCACGGCCCTTTTCCATACATTCCGCCAGGCCGTATGTATTGCATTTTACATGGGTGTGGGGATCAACGTATCCCGGCCTCATGCAGTTCTTTTTCCTGAATTCCAATGGGTCCATGTGAAGGGCCAGGGCCAGGTCGTCTGCCATGCATTCCGCCGCAAACGCGGCCTGGGGAATCCCGTATCCCCTCATGGCTCCTCCTGTGGCCAGGTTGGTGTACACGGTCCAGGCATCTGACTCCAGCACTTTCTCATCCTTGTAAATCTGCTTGAACTCATTGGAGGAGTTGGCTACGATGGCATGGGCATGGGACGCATATCCGCCCTGGTTGGAATAGGCCTCCAGCTTCCTGGCAACCAGAGTGCCGTCCTTCCTGGCGGCTGCCTTTACCTTAAACTCAATGGCGTGGCGCACCCTGGTACAGCCCAGAGTCTCTTCTCTGGATATCTCCATCCTCACGCCCCTTCCTCCCACCTGGGTGGTAAGGAAAGCATTTAAGGGCTCATAGAGCACATCCTGCTTGTTGCCGAAACCTCCGCCGATGTAAGGCTTGATGACGCGGATACGGCCCATGGGCAGTCCCAGCGCCTGGCTGATGACCCGGCGCACAATATGGGGTATCTGTGTGGATGTAGTGACGATGATTCTTCCCTTTTCCATATAGGCAAAGGAGATGGGCGTCTCTATGTGGCAGTGCTGCACGCTCTGGGTCCGGTAGTCCTTCTCTATCTCCACCAGTCCCTCCTCCTTCACTGCTTCCCCGTAAGTCCCTTCGCCCACCACAAAGGAGGAATGGGCGATGACATTTCCCGGTTTTTCATCGTGAAGCCGGGTGGCGCCCTCTGCCATGGCATCCTTCACGGTCAGGAGGGGAGCATACTCCTCATACTCCACCTTCACAAGTCTGGCTGCCCTGGCTGCCGCTATATCGTCCTCCGCTATAACGGCTGCAATATCGTCTCCATAGACCCGCACCCTGGTATTGAGAAGTTTCCTGTCCGCAATATCCTGATGGGCCGTTTCCACGGACCATGGATGGCCGGGGGTGGGGAACTGGATGTCCGGCACATCGAAGCACGTGACAATCTTCACTACCCCCGGCACCTTCAGTGCTTCTTCCAAATCAAAGCTTTTTACCACGCCGTTGGCGATGGTGCTGCGTATTACCTTTGCCGCCAGAAGTCCCTGGGGCTCTAAATCGGCTGTATACTTGGCACTGCCTGTGACTTTATCAAATGCGTCAACGCGGGTCATGTTATTGCCAATTCCCATGGTGTGCTCTACCTCCTTATCTTGAATGCGCAAACGCCTGTATTCCAGGCGTCTGCATTATATGCCGCATATTTTAAATTAATACATATTTAAGTACAAATAATACCGCCAATACATACATCAGAAGGCTGATTTTCTTACCCTTTGCATGGCCGGTTGCCACGTTGATAACCACGTAGGAGATAACGCCCATTGCAATACCTTCGGAAATGCTGTACATGAAAGGCATGGCGATGATGGCGATGTAGCTCGGGATTGCCTCTGTAAAGTCGTTGAAATCAATCTTTAAAACAGAGCTTATCATCAGGAAGCCTACGATAATCAGCGCCGGGGCCGTTGCAAAGGACGGGATGGCTAAGAAAACCGGTGACAGGAACAGGGACAGACCGAAGAAAATAGCTGCCACTACGGATGTGAGTCCGGTTCTTCCGCCTTCCGCAACACCGGAAGCGCTCTCAACGAATGTGGTTGTGGTGGAGGTACCGAATACAGCGCCCAGAGAGGTACCGATGGCATCAGACAGAAGGGCGCCTCTAATCTTTGGAAGCTTTCCGTCCTTATCCAGCATATCGGCCTTGGATGCCACGCCAATCAGTGTTCCCAGTGTATCGAACATATCCACAAACAGGAACGCAAACATAATGGTCACAAAGTTCAGGGACAGGATACCGCTGAAATCCATCTTAAAGAAAGTGGGAGCCATGCTCTGAATACCAAAGCCACCGGAGAAATCTGGCAGTACGCTGAACATTCCCAGCTCTGCATTTGGCTGGTACAGTCCGGTCACTTCACAGATAATACCTAAAATCCATGTGATGAGAATTCCCCAGAGAATATTTCCCTTTATGTTCTTAACAACCAGGATACCGGTGATAAGTACGCCCACGAGAGCCAGCAGTACGGTGATTCCAACGGAATTAAATGTTCCTGCCTCCAGAGATCCTTTGAATGAAAATACGGATACAAGCGTGGCGCTCTCCACCACGATTTTAGCATTCTGCAAACCAATGAAGGCGATAAAAAGTCCGATACCTGCGGATACTGCGTGTTTCAGATTCATGGGAATGGCATTGAAAATAGCTTCACGCACATTGGTAAGAGACAGTGCGATGAAGATAAGACCTTCCACGAATACGGCTGCCAGAGCCATCTGCCAGGTATAACCCATCTGGAGTACTACGGTGTATGCAAAATAAGCATTCAGTCCCATGCCGGGCGCCAGCACAAAAGGATAATTGGCAAATGCAGCCATCAGCAGGGTGGCGACCAGGGATGCAAGGGCAGTGGCTGTAAAGACAGCGCCTCTGTCCATTCCCGCGACGCTCAGGATGTTCGGATTCACTGCAAGGATGTAGGCCATTGTCATGAACGTGGTGATGCCGGCAATTACCTCTGTCTTAACGTCTGTGTGGTTTTCCGATAGGTGAAATACCTTTTCCAGGAATCCCTGATTTGATTTGTTCTCCATACTTCATACCTCCTTGAATTCATGCCTATAGTTTTCCGCTGTTTCTATATAAAAGAACGATACCCCATTCCGTCCTTTTTATACCTATTCAGTTTTCAGCTAAAATATCTTGCTGCCCGCCACATACTTGGCGTCAATATGGCGCTCATCCGAAATGTAGATGAACCGCTCCAGCCGCTCCTTTAAGCTCAGAGGCTGAGGATGCTTAAGGCTCTCGTCGTTCAGCACCAGTGCGTCTAGCTCATAGCCTTCCTCAAAGCTACCGGCCTTTCCGAAGAACCCGCCGCCGCCCTTTGTTCCCAGGTAGAATGCCTCCTCCGCCGTAAGGGGCTTCAGTGTCTCATCCACCAGTCTCCAGCGCAGCTTTGACACCTGGATGGCGTCAGCCATGGCCCTGAATACGGACTCTCCCGCACCTCCGGCCACATCCGTGCCAAGTCCTGTGTGGATTCCCTGTTCCAGATATGTCCTTACGGGCGCAATGCCGGAGGACAGGTTGGTGTTGGACTGCGGACAATGGGCCACGTATACGCCGTTTTCCTTCATTCTCTGTATTTCCTTTTCCGGAGGCCACACACAGTGGGCCATGATGGTTTTTACGCCGTTGCCGAACATGCCGAAATGGTCATACGCATCTCCGTAAAACTCAGACCACGGGCACAGTTCCTTCACCCAGTCAATCTCTCCCTTGTTTTCCGACAAATGGGACTGGACCGGAAGTTCATACTCCATCTGAAGCTTCTTGAGCTCTTCCATCAGTGTGTCGGTGCAGGTGGGAATGAACCTTGGCGTGAGAATGGGAACCGTGTTCCTGTACCGTCCCTTTATGTCCGCCAGCCACTGTCTGGTTTCCCTCAGGGATTCCTCTGTCTCCTCCACCAGAATATCCGGACTGTTCCTGTCCATGTTGACCTTGCCTACCATGGTCTTAAGTCCGGTTTCCTCCATTAAATCCATGAGAAGCTCCGTGGCCTCCCTGTGCATGGTTGCAAATATACAAGCCCTTGTGGTTGCGCTGTGTTTCATGTTTTCCGCAAATATGGTATACGCCCTTTTGGCATACTCCATATCGCTGTACTTGGCTTCTTCAGGAAACGTCCGCGTGTTCAGCCATTCCAATAGTTCAAGGTCCATACCCAGACCTCTGAATGAATACTGCGGGGCATGGAGATGAAGGTCCGTAAGACCCGGCACAATCAGCCTGTCTCCATAATCCGTCAGAGGAAAGCCTGCATACATCTGCGGAAGTTCTTTGTACACGCCGGCTGATATGCCATCTGTACATACCAGATATCCCTGTTCCACACATATCAGTGCGCGGGAATCCTGGCTGTAGCAGATATTGCCCTTTAATACAAAATTCTCTGCCATATGCTCCTCCTTTTCCGTGATACGCCGTTGACCGGCGCACCCTTGTATTCACCCGTACAGCGGCGGGCCCGGGCGTCCATCTGCATTTTTTGCAAACAAAAAAACCACCGCTGTTCCTAAGGCTCCACATCAGCCTGTCTCCGGCGCCCCGGGCAGTACCTGATGTGAAAACTTATAGTCAACTATTACGGTAGTTGGTAGAAACGCTCAACCTATCTTGAGCATATATAAGTTTTGAATACTTATACTTCTATTCAATTGCGTCATCTTCTGACACCTTGAGTCTATCACAATAGACAACTCTGTGTCAATATATCTCGTATTTTTTGTGCATTTTCTACATTTTGTATAAAATAATTGGCAGATATATGAAATCCTTCCCTTTTCTTTGTGCGAAACCAATATTCTTTTAAAAATACAACGATGTGATTTGACGCAGAGCTCTCAACCGGAATTTCTCATCACCGCACCAAATCGTCCGCCAGACGCTTGATCTTCTCCCTCTCCCCAATCACAAGCACCGTATCCTCATCCTGAAACACATAATCCGGGCTGACATCTGTGGTCAGCCATCTGCCTCTGGTGATGGCGATTATGTTAATGCCGTACCGGTTCCTCAGCTGGGCGTCCCTGACAGACTGGCCTGTAAGCTTTCTGGTGGTTTTAATTTCAGATATATCCACGTTCTGGTCCGGCTCAAAGAGATTGAATATGCGCTTTGAGATAAGCATTCTGGCCAGGCGGACTGCCATATCCCTCTCAGGATACACCACCTGGGCCCCGATTTTCTCCAGAATCTCGCCCTGTTCCGGACTGTTGGACTTGGCCACCACCTGGGTCACGCCCAGATTGATTACATTGAGGGTGGTTAGAATGCTTACATCCACCTTGTCACCGATACAGACCACTACCACATCACAGTTTTGTATTCCCGTCTCCCGCAGCGTCTCCTTCTGCAAATCCTTTACCACATACGCATTTTCCGTATAGTTTCTGGCCTGCCTGATTTTTTCCTCACTTCTGTCCAACACCATAAGCTCTTTATCCGCCTCGGCCAGGGTTGCGGCCAGTGCGCTTCCAAACCTTCCCAGACCTATGATTCCATAAGACATTGCCTCTGTCTGTTTTCGTACCATATAAAAAACCTCCTCTATCCATTTAAAATGTGTTTACAGCCATATCAATACTCCTATCCTATCCGATGGAAATGCTTCCCTCCGCATAGGATACGGATTTAGTGGGTTTGAATACCCAAATCGTCACGATGGTCAACGGCCCCAGTCTGCCGATATACATTACCAGCACCTCCAGAAGCTTGCTGAGGGAGCTGAGCCCCGGCGTAATGCCGGTAGACAGACCCACGATTCCGAAAGCCGAAGTGATTTCAAACAAAATATCCTCAAAGGGAACAGCCGGCTCCAGGATACACATGAAAAATGTTCCCAGACACACCACCAGGGCCGACAGAGCCGTCACAATGGCTGCCTTGTAAAATGCCTCCTGGGGAATCCGGTAATGGAAGGCGTGGGGCTCCTCATTGCAGGCAGCTCCTTTGATGGTACACCCAGTCCGCCAATCTGAATCAGAAGGGCCACCACGGTCTGGCCCAGGGCCGTATAGGTATCGGCCGTGTCCACGGCAATGAGGCCGGTAACACACACAGCGCTGGTGGATGTAAACAGCGCGTCCACATAATGAAGCCTGACTCCCGGCTTCACACACACCGGCAGCATCAGCAAAGAAAAACCTGTAAGGATGACGGCCAGAAAACCAATGGCAATGATTCTGGCAGGAGACTGCCTTTCCAGATACTTCATATAATCACCTCCCAGTGCCTTCAAGCTTACCACTAAGGGCATAAAGCAGGTATAACGGAACCGTCTCCGGTATAAAGATTATGTAAATATTCTATAAAGATACAGTCATTTAACTCAAAGATATGATATACTGTCCAGGTAAACAATGAAGGAGGTTTTTCATTCCATGGCCCGTACCCGAATCCTTGACACCCTAAAGACCATGGCAGTTCTGGCCGCGGCCACTGCCGTTGGATTCCTGTTAGAAACCATTGGCCTGTCCCAGGCCAATATCATTACCGTATATATTCTGGGAGTCCTGGTGGTAGCGGCAGTCACGGCCAGCCGCTGGTACAGCATCAGCGCATCCCTGGCCAGCGTACTGCTGTTCAACTACATATTCACAGAGCCCATGTTCGTTCTGAAGGCAGAGGACGCAGGCACCCAGCTTACCCTTCTGATTACGTTCCTGGCAGCCGTATTCACCAGCTCCTACACCGTTCAGATGAAAGAAAAGGCACGGCTTTCCCAACAGGACGCCTACCGCTCCGGCGTCATCCTGGACACCAGCCAGATGCTCCAAAAGGCCGCTGCCCCGGCGGACATCCTTTCCTGTACCGCCAGACAGCTGAACAAGCTGCTCAAAAGGGACATTACCTGCTTTGAACAAGATGGTGCCGGCCTTAAGTCCCCTCTTTGCTTCCGTGAGTACTCGTCCCCCGCAACGGGGCGGGGCCCGTCCCCGGATACCCTGGAGGAACTGACTGCTGCCCGGAAATGCTTCCGGGAAGGAAAGGAAACAGGGGCTGCCACAGAAGTGTTTCCCGCGGCGGCTTACCATTTCCTGCCCCTTCAAAGCTCCGGTGCTGTCTATGGTGTCATGGGAATCCTTGTGGGCAATACACCTCCCGGCGACTTTGAAAACAGCCTTGCGGCAGCAATCATAGCCCAGTGTTCCATGGCGCTGGAAAAAGAATATATATCCAGAAAGCGGGAGGAGGAGGCTGCCATGGCCCGGGCTGAACAGCTCAGGAGCAATTTGCTGCGCTCCATCTCCCACGACCTGCGTACCCCTCTCACCAGCATATCCGGCAATGCAGGCGTCCTGATGAGCGATGGAGGGAGCCTGACAGCCGAACACAGAAACCGGATATACAGAGATATATACGATGATTCCATGTGGCTTATCAATCTGGTGGAAAACCTTCTTTCCATCA
>ENA-ORUW01000596-ORUW01000596.1-human-gut-metagenome-genome-assembly--contig:-NODE-596-length-34205-cov-28.292943_pt1 | contig 34205 bp, 64 predicted proteins | sample MGYA00242088_ERZ509227 | MGnify/ENA primary metagenome ERZ509227 (study PRJEB26280, sample SAMEA2338816) | human gut metagenome | biome: human gut; feature: human-associated habitat; material: faeces... | reverse complement strand
CAGTTTGATACATAATCAGGGACTTACTCCCAATGATATCAACCCGGCAAATTTGCAGAGCACGTTGTTGACCGTTGCAGCACTTAAACTCAATACTAATGCAGTTCCTAGAGAGTGTTATTTTCAAATTCGCAACGTGAATACCGCTAAGAAAGGGCAGTCTGATAATTGGGAAAAACAAATTGAAATGGGGCTTGAGGGTGATGGGAACGATGCTCTGACAGCAAAATTTGGTAGAGGAATCAAAACGGTACACCCATATTGGTTAGTTCGTTCTGGCGATATCTTCTCATACGGGAAAAGAAAAGGTATCGAGGTGGAGCCGCCAGAATGGGAACCATCTGGAAAAGGTGAAGTGGTAAGGGTAGTTTATCCCATTGAATATATGGACGGGCGTATTGAATATCACTTTGGAGAACGTGATGACGTATTAAAAAACCTGTATGCGCATATATCAAGCAATCTTATAGATAAGACATTTGGAATTTGTGAAAGCAGGTTTAAAGCCACACCAGCGCAAAAGAATCAGATTGCTGAAAAGAAAAAGGAAATCATGGACAAAGCAAAGGAACTGAATGATTTGGATAAAATTTTGGATTGTCCAGAATTACAGCCCTATCTTTCCCCGGCATGGACAGAACCACAGTCCAGAGAAAGTATGATTATCCGAAAAATGCGTAACAACGTCATGAAAAAGATTCCGAAAGACTTTGGAAATCCAGTAGCGGCACAGGAATACAGGCAGCTTGACGATGTTGTGTATCAGCAGGTTCAGGAGGAAATCACTTACAATGCTAATGCCCAGGAGTTTCCTATGGAGCCAGAACAGCCGTCCTCCATTGGGCAGAAGGAACCGCCTAAGACTATGGCAGATGTGACAGCAAGCCAGAAGCAGAAAAAAACAGCTCCTGTAGTGGATAAAAGCTGGATGGAGGGATAGCAGTGCTGATTAAAAGCCAGAATGGAAAACATATTATCAATCTGGATAACTGTACCTCAATAGATATTACCAGAGATAACTGTATTGTCGTATTCTATCCGGCTTGCGAAGGCTGGGATAAAATAGGCGAGTATTCTTCCAATGAAAAGGCGCAAAAGGTTTTGAACTGGATTCTGGACAATTACAACATGAATTTGTTGTTGAACTCAATTCCCGAATCGAAGCCAAGAGATTTGTTTGACGAGTATGTGGCAGACCAGACGTTCGGAATCTTTGAGATGCCGAGTGACGAGGAGGTCGAGGTATGAGGGTAATATCGCAGAATGGTGCTATTGATGTTCCTTATGAAATGACGGCTTTTCACTTAGCTGGCGGAATGATTCACATGAACATGGTCGGTGATACTGGAAAAGGGACGTTGATGGCGCAGTATGAAACGCCTGAAAAGGCAGAGAAAGCCATGAAGATGCTTCATAAGGAATATACCGGAATTATGCCAAGTTTGGTAATTGACAGGAATGCCAAATTCGATAAAGAAAGCATGAAAGCACTGATAAACTCTACCGCGGGAGTAGTTGTTAAGCCTGCTAATGCTGGAGACATTGATGTACATATGCTTCCACGGATATTCCAGTTTCCAACAGATGATGAAATTGAGGTGGAGGAATGAAGAAAGCGAGAGATTTGCAGAAGTGTTTAGGAGCACATGATATCCAAATTACACATTTAGGTTTTGATGGTGGATGTGGGGTTTTTACAAAAGGAACACTTAAAGGCGCAACTGTAATCTGGAGTTATGACGGTGGATGGGAACATGTAAGTATCTGCCCCAAGAATAGAACGCCAGATTGGAATGAAATGTGTTTGCTGAAAGATGTGTTCTGGAATGAGGACGAAACAGTTATCCAGTATCATCCAGCGAAGACGAACTATGTAAACAATATGAAAAACTGCCTGCACCTCTGGAAGCCGATTGAGCAGTTTTCTGGAAAGTTGCCAATTCCACCAGATATTATGGTTGGTGTGAAAGCATTGGGTACAATGGGATGAAACTAAAAGTTATTGGAAGCGGAAGTAAGGGAAATGCCTATGCGCTGATTTCTGAGAATGAAATTCTTCTTCTGGAAGCTGGTTGCCGATTATTGGATGTGAAGAAGACTATCGACTTCCAGATTGGGAAAGTGGTTGGGTGCCTGGTAAGTCACGGGCACCAGGACCATCTCAAATACGCAAAAGACTTTCTTTCTGCTGGAATCAAAATTTATACTAACGATGAAACGCAGAGATTAATTGACTGTGTGTCTAGTGGGTGGTTGTACGGAATCCCGGAAAAGAAAATGTTCAAGGTGGGAGAATTCAAGGTAACACCGTTTTATGTGCCGCACAATGATACTCGAAATTATGGATATTTGGTTGAACATGAGGAAATGGGAAAACTGCTGTTTGCTACAGATTTTGAATATCTTCCGTGGACATTCAGGCAACACCGATTGAATCATATGTTGATTGAATGTAACCACATGGACGATGTGGAGAACACGGGTCCGAACTACGAACACGTTATGCGTGGACACAGCAGTTTATCAACGGTACTTGATGTTGTTCGTAAAAACCAAACACCGTGTTTGCGTAACGTCATATTATGCCATTTAAGCCATTTTAATGCAGACCCCAAGCAAATGTTGGCTGAGGTCGAAAAAGTGGCTGGAAACCGCGTTAAAGTGTTCTGTGCAGAGGCTGGATTGGAAGCGGAGTTAAGGAAAGAGCTATTTTAGGGAGGAAACAAGAAATGCTGAAAAAAGCAAACATTCAGTGGAGCGGTAAAACGCTGCGGAACCAGATTGAGAAAGGACAGGTTTCTTTTGACTGTGCAGTTCAGAGAAATCCGGTTTGGGATATGTCCAGAAAATCCTTGCTGATTCACTCAATGATAGAGGGATATCCGATTCCACCATTCTACTTTGCACGGAAAGATGATGGTAAGTATGACGCTTTAGATGGTCAGCAGAGGTCACTTTCTATTAAGGGATATCTGGATGGAGAGTTTCCTTTATCAGATGATACTCCGCAAGTAATAGATGAAAATGGTTTTCCTGTAACTGTTTCAGGGTTGAAGTTTTCAGAACTTCCAGAGTGGGCGCAGGACAATATAAAGGATTATTCACTGACAATCTATTACTTTGAGGGCATTACTGAGGAAGAGATTGCAGAACTGTTCTTCCGTATTAATAACGGAAAGCCTCTTACCAGTGTAGAACTGACAAGAGTTAAAGCGAAAAGCATTCTGAAATTCCGGGAAATTGCCAAGCATGAAATGATTGCAGGGGCAATTACTGAAGCAGGGAAGCGCCGCTACAATGACGAAAATGTTGCTATGCAAGCCTGGGCATTATGCTTTTCGGATTGCCGGGACTTCACGACAAAAGGCTTTCGTCCTCTTATCGAATCAGCGGCGGTTACAGATGAGCAGGTACAGGAAATTGGACAGGCCCTTGATTATGTTAAGGAAGTCAGCGACCTTTTAAATCCTGAAGAAAAGATAGATAAGCGTGTATTGAAGAAAATTAAGACTAGAAGCCATCTGGTGTCCTGTACATATGTTGCACTGAAAGCATTACGGGCTGGAAAGTCGGTGGATGAACTGAAAGAGATTCTGTATAAGTTCTTCGATTCCAGCCAAACCAGTGTGAGCGAGATTTATAACAAGTCTGTTGGTAGCGGTTCTGCGAAGCCGGATAAGGTGCAGAGTAGAGTACAAGTGCTAGATTCGTTGATTGGAGGATGAAAATAAGTGAAGAAAAGAGCGAGAGTAATCGTTACATACAACTGCCCCAGACATTGCGAGAATTGCTGTAATGAGCATATCGGGAATGTGCTAGAGGTTGTATTTACAGATTTACTGAAATACGAGGAGCTGGTAATCACCGGAGGAGAGCCGATGTTACTTGCGCCGAGAGTTTTGGAAATGATTCATCGCCTCCGGGCGAACGGATATGAGGGTAAGATTTGGCTTTATACATCCTGTGTTAAAACAGCAAGATGGGCAGATAGAGCAGTTTTAAAGGAAGTAGACGGAATAACCTATACCTTGCACCATAAGCCGTCACAAACAGATTTAAGGGACGCAAGAAAGCTTAGCAAGTACATTCTGGATAATTTTGATAACAGAAAAAATAGGCGCTCTGACAGACTGTTAATTGACAGCCGCTGCTATACGAATGAGGTTCTGACCATTATCGGACTTGATACGGAAGATTCATGGGGGCATTGGACAAGCGTAAAATATCTGAAATGGAAAGATGATGAGTGTCCGCTACCGGAGGGCGAGGAACTGGTTTTCTATGATTTGGAAAAGGAGTAAGGTATGGATTTGTTAGAAAAAATCAAGGGCTGCCAGACTATGAGAGAACTGGATGAATTGAGAATAGACATTGTTATAGCGGTGCAAAATGGAGCGGATTTTGAAGTTTTGCAAAAGGCATTTATCAAAAAAAGAACAGCTTAAAAAGAAATGGACATAGCCGCTTCAAAGAGGGATATTCGCTAAATGATGTGCTAAAGCAACAAAAAGAAAACGGTAAAATAGAATAAATGTGGAGGCCAGGCATGGATTTTGAACAGAAAATTATGAGCGTCCTTGATGAAAAACTGAACGATGGGACAGTTGAGAAAATCATCGGGGAAAAACTGGAAAAGGGAATATCCGAAGCACTTGACAATGTGTTTGGATATCGTGGGGAAGCAAAGGAAGTCATCGAAAGCAAAATAAAGGAAGTTATGGTTCCGGTTATTGAAAAACACAATTTCAATCAATATATGGTAAAGTTGGATTCCATTCTTACCGAGATTGTAAATAGTACAAATCTGGCAGATAACAAACGGATTTTGGATAATTTCCAGTCTCTGTTGAAAGAGCCAGAGTACAAAGAAATCGAACTGTCGAAGATTTTTGAGCAGTATTGTAAGCATGTTGCCAAGAATGTGGACACAAGCAATCTGGAAGCATGTTGTGAGGACGGAGAACCATACTACGAGCATGTAACAGCTAGTATGGAAGTAGAACATGAAGATAAAGGATGGTTTGAGTCAAGTTTTGATAACTGTACTGTGAAGTTCACATGTGAAGAGGACGAGGACTTGAATTGTCAGATTAAATTGTACAAAAAAAGCAAGGAAAATACATGGAGTATTTTGAGAGGGGATTATGCCATTGACATTAATTCCTTGAGAAATGTCAGTGATTTTGAAATCTTCCTGTCCGTACTGAAGCGTGGATTTGTAGAAATTATCCTAAATACAGAAAGCGAAGAAAATGACGACATCGAGCCAGAAGAAAATCCGGAATGGTCGCTGAATTAAACAACATGGGCGCAATCCCATTTAAAACTATGATGTGATTTTAATAGGCCTATTAAATAAATGTAACCCGTAAACATATTGACTATGGAGGAAAATATCATGGCAAAAGTAAATCTGGAAGAACTGGTAGGCGGTGGGCTGCAGGAAGTATTTGCAAAAGCGATGGAGGAAGTTGTTGAGAATATGCAGAATCCCAACACTCCATACAAAAACAAACGAGAAATCGCAATCAAACTTAAATTTGAGCAGAATGAGGACAGGGATGACGCGGCGGTGGATATTTCCGTTACAACAAAGCTGGCTCCGGTAAAACCGATGGTCACAAGAATGGCAATCGGAAAAGATTTAAGAACCGGAAAAGTGTATGCGCAGGAGTATGGAAATACCATGCGTGGACAGATGGAATTTAAGCCAAGCGCCCAGAATCCGGCGGAACTTGTAGTGGATGGAAAAACTGTAGACCCGGAAACAGGAGAAATTAAAGAGTCTCCGGTAAAGGTTTTGGATATGAGAACAGCTAAACAGGCATAAGGAGGATATGAAAAATGGATATGACAAGAGACGCTTTACAGTATGTTGTTGGTTTAAAAACCGCAGAAGTTCTGGATATCAATGGTGGAAAGTATGTCGATAAGGACGTACATAGAGTGGACAAGGAACTTCGTGCTTCTGCCATTCAGATGAATACTCTTACCAGCCTGGTAGATTATCTGAAAGCTGGTGTTGATTCTATGGCAGACAAAATGTTGGTTCAGGTGGTTTCTCCTATGAAAGTAAGAGTACTCTCAATGCTGGATGCAGACCGGAAACGCGAGGAATTGGTGGATGTAGAGGCCATGATTCCGGATTTTGAGTATGGGCGCTACATGGGAAACGAGCGTTTCATCATAGCTCTGCAGTCGAAATTCATTAACAACGATGACCGCGCTTTGCTGCTTCAGTTCGCTGGGACTGTCAAGGATGAATCTATCGCCCAGTACGGAGATGATGGAGTGACCCAGAAAGCTACCATTAAAACAGGAATTACAAGTGTAGGAGATGCCGTTGTGCCTAATCCGGTTAAATTACGGCCATTCCGGACATTCATTGAGGTAGAACAACCGGAAAGTGCATTTGTATTCCGCATGAGACAGGCAGAAGGACATGGTGTTGAATGTGCTATCTTTGAGGCCGATGGTGGTGCGTGGAAGAATACGGCCATGAAGTCAATTAAGGAGTATTTGCAGTATGAACTGGCAGAACTGCCGCAGTTCACCGTAATTTCCTAAGTTTTTGATGTTACCGGCTGTCTTTCGGGGCAGCCGGAGAAAGGGAGACAAACATGAACAGAGTCATTGTAATGGGAAGATTGACAAGAGACCCGGAAGTCAGATATTCACAGGGAGAGCGTTCCATGGCTATAGCCAGGTACACCCTTGCGGTGGACAGAAGGGGCCGCAGGAACCAGGACAGTTCCGCGGAGCAGCAGACAGCCGATTTTATCAACTGTGTTGCATTTGACCGCGCCGCCGAGTTTGCCGAGAAGTATTTCCGTCAGGGAATGCGGGTGCTCGTGTCAGGCAGAATCCAGACAGGTAGCTATGTAAATAAAGAAGGTCAGAAAGTATACACCACCGAGGTCATTTTGGATGACCAGGAGTTTGCGGATAGTAAAGGAGCTTCCAGTGGTGGAAATCAGCCACAGGATAGACCTGCTTCAAACAGTCCGATTGGAGATGGATTTATGAATATTCCAGATGGGGTAGAGGACGATGGTTTTCCCTTCAATTAAGGCGGTGGTATGATTGAAAATCCTTATTGATAAAGGGCAACAGGCCCACAAGCATGATTTAAAGCATGATTGTCTGAAAGCATTGGGAGCGGAATTACAGACTGTTCCGCTTCCGGTGGGAGATTATGTTTTAGTAGATGACAGGGTTGCTGATGTTTTGAAACGGAAAGAAGCAAGAGGAATCCCGGTAAAGAAAATGGATTTATCCGGTAGCTACACTGTTTCGGTGGACACGAAGAGGGATATACAGGAAGCAATTGGGAATATTTGCGGTAAACAACATGACCGTTTTCGAGATGAATGCATTCTTGCCATGAATAATGGAATAACTTTATATGTCCTTGTAGAGAACGAGGATGGCATTTCCTGCCTGTCTGACCTGTACGCATGGGAAAATCCACGCAGGAGAATGCAAAAGTGGACTACAACACCTTCAGGAGAGCGTAGAAAGGTATTACTAAGCCCTAATGCAACAAAAGGAGAGACACTGGCGAAAGCTATAGAGACGATGGAACAAAAATACGGAGTGAAATTCCTTTTCTGCAAACCGGAAGAAACTGGTGCAATGATATTGAAATTATTGGAGGTAGGCAATGGCAGAAAGACGTATGATGTCAAAAAAAATCATTGATAGTGATGCATTTACCGAAATGCCATTGTCATCACAAGCATTGTATTTTCACCTGTTGTTAAGAGCGGATGATGACGGATTCTTAAATAACGCGAAGAAGATAATGAGGGACGTTGGTGCAAACCAAAATGACTATGACATGTTACTTATGAAGCGCTTCCTCATCCAGTTTGAAGATGGAGTTTGCGTTATAAAGCATTGGAGGATACATAATTATATCCAAAAGGACCGATATAAGCCAACTTTATATACTGACGAGTTGTCGCTTTTGACTCAAAAAGAAAACGGTGCATACAGTTTGGTAACTGATTGCGAACAGCCTGGAAACAATTTGGATACAAAATGTATCCAGGCTGAATCCACAATGTCTACATTGGACGCGCAGGTTAGGTTAGATAAGGATAGGATAGGTATAGGTAAAAATATTATAGTGTCTGACGACACTATATGTCGGACAGATGTCCAACGAGTAGTAGAAGCTTGGAATCAGATTGGAGTGAATCCTGTTAGTAGAATGACATCAACATCCACCAGGTACAAAATGATTTCTGCCAGAATAAAAGAGTATGGCATTGATGATGTTCTCAAAGCGATACAAAAAATAAATGGCAGCACATTTTTGAAAGGTGGAGGCAACCGCGGTTGGATGATTGATTTTGAATGGTTTGCCAGACCCAACAATTTTCCTAAAGTGCTTGAAGGTCAATATGATGACAAGAATAAATCTGGGAGTTTGGAGGGATGGCTGAATGAGTAAGACAGACTTTGTGGATGTTATTTCATTTTTGCGTGGAGCTTATGCCAGAAATGATTTGCTGAAGGATGTAAACGAGGTTAATGTATGGTTCGAAGCACTGTGTGATTTAGAGTCCGAATGGATAAAGAAAGCAGCAGTCCAATGGGTTCAAGAAAGCAAATTTCCACCAGCAATTTCCGAGATTAGGGATTTGGCAAAGAAAATTGAACAACGTGCTTACGAGAATGGTGAGACCAAGATATGGCAGTAGGAAAAAAGATATTTGAACCAGATGAAATCCGAAAAACGATACAGGCATTAAAAGACTATGAAGAACTGTTTGAGGTTCGGTGTCTGGAGGCAAATGGGAAACGAGTAAGTAGTGGGTATTTTAGAGATGTGGAAGTCATGCTGGACCAACTGAGTAGGCTGAATTCGATTGATAGCAATGTGTACATTACTTTGAATAATATAAAACCGGAATGCTATTCCAGGGAGCAGAGAGACAGATTTATTACAAATACCAAAGTCCAGACAAGCGATAATGACATTTGTGGATATGAATGGCTATTTATTGACGCAGACCCCAAACGACCAGCAGGAGTGTCAAGTACAGATGAACAGTTAAATCAGGCTAAATCCATAGGAAACAAGGTTTATGTTTTTATGAAAAACCTTGGATTCAATGAGCCATTAACAGCTATGAGCGGAAATGGCATCCACCTGCTGTATAAGATTAGGCTGCGTAACAGCGAAGAAAACAAGACTCTGATTAAGAATTGCCTTCTTGTTTTGGACATGCTGTTTAGTAATGATTATGTAGACATTGATAAAACGAATTTTAATCCTGCGAGAATATGTAAACTATATGGAACAATGGCCCGCAAAGGAAGTAATACACCGGAGAACCCGCACCGAATGAGCCATTTGTTGTCAGAGGGAAGCAAGGAACCAACAGACAAAGCGTATCTGGAAAAATTAGTGGCTATGTTGCCGGTTCCAGAAAAGCCACAGAAATACAATGGATATAGCCCTAAAAAATTCGATTTAGAAGAATGGTTGATAAAATATGGGATTCGGTATCAGAAGACCAGTTACTCAGATGGTACAAAGTATATTCTGGAACAATGTCCATTTGATAATAACCATAAAGGGAAAGATGCCTGTATTTTCCAGGCAAGGTCTGGGGCAATCGGATTTCACTGTTTCCACAATTCCTGTTCAGACAAGACCTGGAGGGATGTTCGGATATTGTTTGAACCAGATGCCTATGAAAGGCAGCAGCAGGACTACGAACGTCGGATTTATTCTAGGCAGCCTGTGCAGCAACCGATAAAAGTTATTCAACCTGTAGATGGAAAACCAGTATTTTATACAGCTCAGGACGTTCTGAACCTACCAGTACCAGAAGAAAGATTTATCAAAACCGGAATTGCGGATATAGACAAGAAACTGCGTGGAATGAAAAAAGGTTACGTTTCCGTTATGTCTGGACTGCGGGCCGCCGGAAAGAGTTCTGTGATTTCTGAAATGGTTCTGGATGGTGTTGAGTCTGGAAATAATATCGGAGTTTTTTCCGGGGAACTGGCACCAAAGAACTTTATGCGTTGGATGAATTTACAGGCGGCTGGAAAGGGATACACAGAACCAACTCAGTTTGAAGGGTATTACAACGTACAACGGAAATACCAGGAGCAGATAGCACAATGGTTAGGAGAACACTTCTGGTTGTATAACAATGAATACGGATTTGACTTTCAGGCAGTAGTTGACCAGTTTAAGAGAAAAATCGAAAAAGATAAACTGGATATGCTGATTCTGGACAACCTAATGACCTTTGATATTTCCGGTATGTCAGAAAACAAATTTGAGGCACAGACCAAGTTTATCCTTGCTTTACAGGGTGAGATAGCCAAGCCATACAATGTGCATATCATGTTTGTGGCACATCCGAGAAAAGCCATGGGATTCCTCCGGTTGGATGATATTTCAGGAACAGCAGATTTGGGCAACGCTGTAGATAACGCTTTTATTGTTCACAGAGTAAATCAGGATTTTAAACGCCTTAGTAAACAGATGTTTGGATGGAAAGATGATAACCAGATTTACCAGGCTACAAACGTTATAGAGATTGCTAAAGACCGTGATGGCGGTGTGATGGATTACTTTATCCCACTTTATTATGAGCCAGAAACCAAACGCTTGAAAAACTATTCTTCCGAAAACAAAATATATGGTTGGAATAAGACCGATAATGGCTTCATTGCAGTACATGGGGAAATACCGTTTGATTAAACACGTATTTAGAGGAGGATTAAACCATGGATAAAAGTGCAGTCTTGGCAGCTTTGGAAGGGTTGCATGATGTGATTAAACTATCAGGCCATAACCCATGCGAAGCCAATGGGGTGAGAAAAGCAATTGGAATTATTGAGGAGATACCAGATTGGATTCCGGTGAAAGAATGTCTGCCAGGAAAGCCAAAAGAGAATCCGCTATATGATAACAAGCCATTGGAGATATATTTGGTGTCTGTCCAAAACATAGACTGTGTAATTAGGGCATTTTGGAACGGAGTATCATTTACTGATGGGTGGGATAAACTGGACGTGCTGGCCTGGATGCCATTGCCGGAGCCATACAAGGAGGCAGAGGGATGTTAGATGTGATAGAAGATGGAGTGGATGTATATTGCCTTCCAGACACAGCACGTTGCGAGGCTGATGAAGAGAAGAAGAGTCCGTTGGAATTAGAAGAATGTCCTATCGGATGTAATGCGTGTACTGGGGACTGCGAGTATTACGCAGAATAGAAGTAGCCAAAATCGTTATTTTGAGGAGGAAAAAAAACATGGAAAATCAATTGCATGAGTTGAAAATATATAAAAAGTATTTCAATGCCATTCTGGATGGAAGGAAGAAATTTGAAATTAGGAGAAATGACAGGGGATTCCAGGTTGGGGACAATGTCATTTTAAGAGAATGGGATAATATAAAATATTCCGGAAGAACCATATATGCAAAAATAACCTATGTTTTAGATGATAAGTTCATAGGATTGTCAGATGGATATGTGGCATTCGGACTTGAGGTTAATGACTACAATTAAACTTTTCGTTATTTGGAGGAGGAATGAACGTGGATAGATTAACGATACCGGATGAACCTATAGAAGGTGGAATGAGACGGGCGGTAGTCGATGCAAGGGCGGTAAAAGAGCAGGCTATGTGCAGAAAATGCATAAGCCAAATCCCAATATTTACTGTTGCCCAGGGTGCGGAGAAAAGATTATGCCGATGTGGGATTGCTGTCCATGGTGTGGACAGCATGTAACCGATAATCAATATTAGGGTTTGGAGGTTTGTATGGAATTTTTAAGTGAACATTGGGTTCTTATTTATGGGATGTTTATGTATGGTATTGGACTGCTAACTGGTTCTATCAAAAAGAAACGTTAGTTAACATTTAGGAGGTAAACATGGCGAAAGCATATAGATGTGATTTGTGCCAGATATTTACAGATTACGCCCACAAAGTTGATGGGCTTGATTTTAAAATTGGGGAATACAGAGATGAATTTACAGGAACCCACGATAGGAAGCAAGAGGTACATGAAGTGTGTCCAGATTGCTATAACAAGATTATGGATACAGTGGAATCTTTGTATTCTCGTAAAAATTAGCATTTTCCAAAATGGAAACAGTTGAGGGGAATTTAGGTTTTCAGAAGGAGTTATAGGATGCGAAAAAGTAAGTGTCTAAAAACGCATTACCCAGAATCCATTTGCATGGCAGAAAGAATTGTATTATTTAACGGAACCAGATTTCGTATTGCCTTGAGCGGTCATGAATTTTACTGTGATAAGTGCAAGAAGGTTCGGCGTTTGTGGTTCATTAATAGATAATTAGCATTTCCGAGAAAACCGGAGGAAGGGACAGACATGGATATAAACAAAGTTACCGTCCGTTGGTGGGACGGATATATGGAAGAATTTGAAACTACAGAGGTGAGATTTGGCTGTGATCTGCTGTTTATGCGGTTGGTCGATGGTAAGAATAGGCAGATCCCTTTACGCGGTGTGCGTTGGTTTGGAATGAGCCAGGAAAGTCACCAAAATTGACAGGTGGAGGAAAGAAAAATGAAAATTGGAGACAAAGTTATAATTACCGGAGGAACGCAGAAAGAGATGATACAAGAAATCATTAATAAGATTGAGCGGGAAATAGAATTGCGTAAAAATATGCCGCACAACCACGAACAGGTTGATATATGCTATGGACTTATTCGGGCTAGGGATATCATATCAACCATATCAAAGCCCGATTGGATTCCGGTAGCAGAGCGGTTGCCGGATAAGCCAGGAGACTATTGGGTTGCAATGAGACATTTGGACGGCAGTGTAACCACGGTAAAAATGTTTTGGATCCCTGACTGGCCCCATGAGGATGCGTGGAACGAGGTGGTTGTCGCATGGCAGCCATATTATTACCCGGAGCCATTTGTTCCACAGAATTAAGATTTCCGGAGGAAATACAAAATGAAAAGCTTGAAACTATCAAAAAGAATGGAACAAGCCGTGGAACTTATGAAACAAGAAGAATTTTATTTATGTGAACTCCCTAATTGGTCGTTTTGGGGGGCCTATAATTTGCCGGGGCAAACCATTAGAACTGACACCATGAAGGCGTTGGAGCACCGTGGGTTGGTAAAGATTGAGCTTGCTACAGGTGAAAAGCGGTGTAGTTGTGTTGCTACGTTGATTAAGCGGCAAAATTAAGATTTGAGTGAGGCATGAGCATGATTAACGCAGAGGAAACACGGAGACAGAAAGCTAAGAATCTCCGATACAAAAAACCCATAGTGAAGAACTTGAATCTGGATTTTATTACACAGGACTTATGGGACATTCAGGAAGAATGTGAGGAAATAAGATGGTTTACAGACTCTGACGACGGAGAAGATTCTCTCATAAATGCACTTGCAGGAGATGAGGATGAAGCATATGAATTTAAAATGGCCTTTGCTGATTTGTGTGCAGAATGCGAACTGATGATAGATGACCTGCAGGAAGAGTGGGTTCCGGAATGTTTTGACATATTCTTCGTGTCTGCTGGAGCGGCGGATTCTAGTGGAGGACTTCTAGGGTGGGATTCTTTTGAAGGGGATTACTTCGGATTGTCCTACGCGGATGATGCATTTGCAGAGGATGAGGCAAAGAGAAGGCTAAAGCAGATGACAAAAGATGAACTGATTGCGGCTGCAAGACAGTGTTTTAAAGTTTATCAGGCATATATCGGCCTGCGGAACCGGTACGACAGCATGAAAGCGGCAATAGATATTTTGCGAGACCAGAATACCGGATACCTCCAGGTGGTCAGGGAAATCGAGAAGTTGTATGAATCAGTGAGCAAAGATATGTACTCTATGAGTGAACATAGCAAAGAATCGCAGGACTGGAAACGGTATACAGATGCGCTGCCGCAGGAAGCATGGATTACTTAACTAAATTAACATTTGACGGAGATGGAAAATGAAAAAAATAAAATATAAAGCTAATTATGGATACGCTGGTACTGATGTAGAGGATGAGCTGGAATATCCGGACGAGATGACAGATGAAGAAATCGAAGATGATATAAAAGAAATTGTCATGCAACGGGTTGACTGGTATTGGGAACCAGTAAATTAATATTTTAGAAGGAGGCCAAAATGAATAAAGAGTCACTCACTCTGGAGGAGTTGCAGGAACTGGCGGGAAAACCTGTATACTGTCCAGAAATAGAGGCATACGGCATTGTTAAATGCGAAACCATAGGGATATGGGCGGGAGTACCGTTTCTGGTTGGAGTATGGCATAATGATGGGGTTGCCGTGAATTATGAATACAACATTACAGAGAGAAAACTGAATTGCTATAGAGTCAGCGAATATTAAGATTTGGAGTATTATGTGGAAGAAAAATGTCTTGATTGTAAATGGTGTGAAATCATTGAGAATGGTGCATATGGATTTTTGGGTGAATCGCTATTGACGTGTGCAATAGATGAAGAAGATACGGAAGATATTTCAGTATGCTTTGAACCGAAAGAAAATTAGCATTTAAGAGGTGTATGTATGAACAATAGATATTTGTACAAGGCAAAGAAGATATATAAAGAAGAATGGGTTGAAGGATTTTATGTTTTATGTAGAGGGCATCATTACATCCTTCCAGTATATGATCTTGACCACGGATTCGATGAGCGATATTCCGAATGGGTTGAGATAGAGCCATCTACTCTATGCCAATGTACCGGACTTATGGATAAGAATGATAAACTGATTTGGGAGAATGAAAAATGTCTGATAACAAAACCCTGTACCTGTGTTGGTGTGCACATTGTTTTTAAGGACGGTTGCTTTTGGGGGTATGATAAATTATTTGATTCGTTGATAAAATTATGTGACCTAAAAGTAAATAGTTACGAAATTGAGGTTGTGAGCAAAGAACCTAAAAAACTGTTTGAAAATTAACATTTGAAGGAGGTGAAAGGCTGTGGAACTGCCAAAGGAAGAGTACATCCACGTTGAAGAAAATGGTCGTAAAATAACCTACTGCACGATGCGTCAGAAAGTGCTTCACACAATAGGATTTAATTCCTGCCATGTAGGGCGGAGACTTTACACACGCCACGGAAAGAAGTATTACAAACCGTACAGAAATTACTTCTGTGGAAGTGACAAGGACTTAGATAAGCTGGTTGAGGCTGGATACATGGATTACCGTGAAGATGAAGGGAAAGACCGGACATATTGGTTCAACCGTTGCGGATTGGATTGGCTGGGAGAACAGATTAGCGTGATAATCCGTGATGAGGAAAACTGAAAAATTAGCATTTGAAGGAGGAATGGAATTGTCACTAATTAAGGCATTGGTGGTAAGCATGGCAATATCCGCAGTCTGGTACGGCATGGAGTGGATGCAGTACCAAGAACTACAATGGGATAGGAAGTGCGATAATGTGGTTTGGGCATTGTATCTGGTGGTATTATGGTGGCTGTTTGCACACCAGAATTAACATTTGAGAAAGGAGGCCGGAGCGGTGGCCACCGTTGACGGGATATCCCGGCTCCTTTTGAAAAATGGATTTAGTGGCGGTGTATGGTACACAGGGCCAGGTTCAACTCCTGGGTGGCCTCCAGGGCCGCAACCGTGGGGAAAGTAAGAGAGTGCCGGTTCAAGTCCGGCCGCCGCCAACTGGCTATTTAGAGGATGACGATAATTTGAAGAAAGAAGGTGTGAAGTGTTAGAAATTTTAATCATACCAGAAAATATGCAGCGGGGCGATAGGATACTCAATGCAATATGCAATATTGAAACAGAACCTATTGCAGAATATAGCAAGGAGCGAAAAAGGATTCGTACCCAGGGCGGAACGGTATATAAGGTTATTCGTCCTGAAGCACGCTTCCTAATGGGACATAGAGCTGACCAAGTTATTTTAGACTTTGTATTTGTGAATACGTTAAAAAATGTGGTTGATTCAATTCTATGCAGTTCATGTGTTCCGACAAAGTTTCAGATTATAGATGACAGAAAAATTTTAAATGGTTGTATTCGACCATATTAGTATTTAAGAAGGGAACTACGGTATGGAGAGATTAACAGATTGGATTAATGAGGAAAAAACAGAGGTAAGCATACGGCATGATAGATTTCGCGATGCGATGATAAGATTAGCTACCTATGAGGATACCGGCCTGGAGCCGTGTGAAATCCCGGTATTATTGGATAGGCTCAAACGTGCGAGTGAGCAGTGGAATATTTGGTATGATGCTTACCAGAAAGATGTACCTGAATGGATTCCGGTGGCGGAGCGATTGCCAGAAGAAACACAAGTATCAGAATTTCCAAGTATGAAACCTTTGTATAAAGAATCGGACGAATGCTTGGTTACATTCCGGACAGAAAAAAATCTTTATGTGGGTTTCGATAATACTGTCGATGGCGAGTGGATACAGAGTGATGATGTTATTGCCTGGATGCCAAAACCGGAACCATTTAATCCACAAAACTGACATTTTCGATACGAAGGGAGATTAAATTATGTGGAAGATTATATTTACATACCCCGATGGTGTTAAGGTGAAACTGACTAACAGTTCCGTTCGGATGGATAAGCGTATTGCTAACAAGTATTTTGATACCTACGGTTATAACTCTGACGGCGGGGTGTTCCAGCAGTATCCAAAGAAAAAGTACAGGCCCATAGCTATGGCTACTGTGGTGGATATCCTGAATGCTGGTGGAGATTTAGAGAAAGAGATATTAATTGATGCGGATGATTAGGAGGCAGGTATGAGAAAGAAAGGCAGTAAGCAGTTCAAGGTCAGTCGCATCGACCGCAGCAAGGCCCTGGCCGTCCGGGCCGACGAGGCAATCAAGGAGCGCATCCGGACGGCGCCGCCGTACATGTACACTAGCCTGTGCCCGGTCCCGGAGCTGCGGGAGCCGCCGAAGGGAGTGATGATACATGGCATCAAGACCTGTGTACTATGACCTGTATGATTGTGGCAAATATGACGGCCGGTACAGAGCAGCGGAGCTGATGGTAATGCTGGGCGTCCGGCACCGGCAACAGATAGAGCATTACAGTGATGTGGGTATCCTGTACCAAAAGAGGTATCTGATTATACGGGTGGATGACGAGAACGCGTTAGAACTGGCCGATGAATGGGACAGGGTGACGCAAGCGTTGAAGGGATGCGGATACGATTTGAGCCGGATACAGTTTATAGTACGAACTAATAAGAATAAGGTTAAAAGAAGGTGAAAAGGTGAATTATGAACTACATATGTGGTTAAGAAAAATTATTATGAAGGTTAATAAAAAGTCATGTTCTAATGTAGTCACTATAATGGAAGGTTTGGTGATGATAAGTGTTTTAACTGTTTGTGTACGATAAAGGCGGTGGAATATGAGCGAAGAACAACTTAAGAGGTATTGGCAAGCCTACACAGACGCATGGATGCTAATGAAAAACTGTAAAAAGGTTACGAAGAAACATATAGAAGAAATGCTATGGAAGCATGACATCGGAGTCATGAGACGGCTGTTTTGCCTAGCCGTTTGGCAAGAAATAAAGAGAGTCAAGGCAGGTGGTGAGCCATTATTGGAAAAGGATTGCCAGAGGGCATTTACATATACATGGAAACTGTTTAAGCAGTATAGTGAACCCAATGATTCTGATGAATACTGGGATGGTCTTATAGATGGAATAAAAGATTTGGGGAAGGAATTCGGAGAAAGTCAATTCATCAAGAATCTATTAATACATGTCTTATTGGAAGAAATAGAACGTATTTATAGAGAAAAAAATTGATACTGTATGGATGATAAAGACACATGATTTGTCGAAGGAGTGAGGAGATATTATGACACGAACAGAAAGGCGCCGCGTAGAGCGAGAGAACAGAAAATAGCCTACATATAATCTATCCAGAGACCAATTGCGGGAAATTAAACAAGAGGCTACCCATAACGCGGCAGAGACTGCTTTTCTCATGATGCTGGGCATTCCAGTATTAATGTTCAAGGACCATTTTGGTCAACTGATGCGTAGGGAAGTGGATGGAAAGAGTCGGGAACAGCGGTTCGTGGATTACTGTATCGAGTTTTATAGGCAGTTTGATAAGGGGCTGTACACACTGGATGATATCCGTTCAGTGCTGAAAGATGAATGTAATATTGAGATTGAAATGAAATAAGCCGGGGGGAGTACCCCGGCAATAAAAAACATTAAAAAAGAACATATGTACGAAAAAGAAGCCCCGTGTGCTTGGTGGCTGAAGGGCTTCTCCTCTTTGGATAGGATAATTATAACCTATCCTGTACAAAATTACAAGGAAAGGATGGGTGGAAATATATGGCAGAACAGGTAAGTATGGATGATGTTGTCAGGCGTGTGATGGATAATATTGTAGATGTCATCGAAGAACAGGAACGACTTAATCAAGTAAAACAGATACTCAACATGTGTTTATCGGAATTTCAGTTTTTTACAGAAGAAACAGCGTTGTCTAATGAAATAGATAGGTCAGTGGAATACCTTAATGCCTATTTGCTCCAGATGAAACTGGACGGATGTACAGATGGTAGTATTAACAATTATAAATGTAATCTAAAAAATATGATGACATATATAAATAAAAATGTAACGGAGATTACATACCAGGATTTAAAGGGGTACCTTGCATATGGGAAACTTGTTCGCAAATGGAAGGACAGAACTTATAACAGCAAACTCATATCTATTCGAAGTTTCTTCTCTTTTTTGTATACAGAAGATTTATTGCCAGAAAATCCTGCCAAAAAATTGAAGGAAACGAAAGTGGAATACAAGATAGGGGCAACGTTGCAGCCTGAACAACGTGAAATGGTTAGATGTGCCTGCGAAAATGAATTTGAACTTGCGTTATGTGATATGCTGTATGTTACGGGAGTTCGTGTGTCAGAATTATGTGGTATGGATATTTCCGATGTAGATTTTCAGCGAAAAACGGCAATAGTTTATGGTAAAGGAAGAAAAGAGCGTCAAGTATATCTTAATGGACAGGTTGCTCTTCATTTATGGAGGTATCTGGACGGTAGAAATGATGATAATCCAGCTTTATTTGTGTCTCCCAATAGGCCAAAGAGCCGCATTTCTGGTCAGACAGTTCGTAATATTTTACAGTGTATAAAGGCAAGAGATGCAGAATTGGAAGGTGTGAAAGTTACTCCCCATGTGTTCCGGCGTACTGTTGGAACAGATATGATTAACAAAGGTGCTCCAGCTGAAATTGTAAAGGAAGCACTTGGACATGTTAAGATTGATACAACATTAAAATGCTATGCAGCAATCAGCAGAGAGACAGTACAACTGGCACATGCAAGATTTGTTGGATAAAGTAAATCCTGGAAATAAGGTAACACTTTTTGATACCCCCCTAGGTTAAGAATTTTGCAGAAAAAAGACGGAAATGTTTTTTGAGAAATTTTTGAATTTTGGTATTTTTTTTAATAGGAAAAGTTGATTTTGAATTTGTGTCGAATTTCTTTCGGATTTTGCATAAAACTTTTAGATACACTGTCTCGTTGGTGCTTTGCGATGCCGATTAGGGTAGTAGTGCTAGCTAGGCAGTATACAAAATATCCAGTATAAGTGCATGATATCACAAGCGCTGATAATGTGCAAGCCTGTAATATCGTCTTGACGCACCACAAGCGCTGTTGTTGGATTTTACAGGCGTTACACTTGCAATGTGCGATAAACGCATAAAAACGGCTATACGGATAAAATATCATGTTGTCAATTCGCAAATTCCCGCACCGGTTGCCGGGCGGGAACTGGGAACTAATGCGGTGGACTGCGTACACTTCTGTTCATGGGCCTCCCCTTCTCTCGTTTTGATTTTTTTTTGCACATAGGAAATACGCCGCCCGTCTGCGCCCCGTCCCGCAGCTTGTAGAGTGGTGTATTGCCTGTATGCTGGATGCTATCGCGCAACCGTTAATCGCCGGATGACGTCACCGGGGCGTTACTGGTTTTTACGGGTGTCCGGTTTGCGTTGGCTTGTAGACGGGTACGGGGCCGCCGCAAGTGCTTAAATCCCGCCTGCAGGTCGTAAGCCTGCCGCCGGTCGAGGCCGGGGAGGGGAAAATGTGGGTTATGCTGTTGCTTGCGGTCTGCGGATTTAAGATGCGGCATAGATTATCGCACCATCAGACAGCCACTCAATCGTGCTGGGCATCTCCCAATCGATGCTGTTCTCCTCGCCTGCCGGGACGGTTGGCACATCGTAACTAATGCAATACTCGTCACCATTGCAAGTAGCGATGACGCAAAATGTGTTGTTATCCAGCCATTGCTGATTGTCTGTAAAAATGTAACTCTGATTATTGATTGTAAGTTTATACATAAATTTCCTTTCTGCCCTTCTCCTTGGGCGCTGGGATATAATGACATACCATCATTTCCTGTGGTGGCTACTGTTCACGGTTCCGACCGGCGCGGCACGGCCGGGGCGTTACTGTTTCGCCTTACTTTCTGTTTTCCTCCGCTCTGCGACTTTCCCCGGGGTTGCGACCGGATACCCGCATTAGAGGGGCGGCAGTGCCGCCCCTCTGTTGTATAATTTGATTTCCTGCTCGTTGGCCGATTCGGTGTGTCCGTCCGGATATTCCCGGATTATTTTTCCGCCGCATTCCGTTACCCAGTAAATCAAGTTCCCATTTTCATCTGCCAGATACATGCTTTTCATGTTGTTCCTTTCTCCCGGCTCTGACCCTGCCGGGCTGGTGGTGCGGTTAAACAGTTGCGATAACAACGGCATCCTCTATGATGATTTCGCCCTCGTCATTACCATAGGTAACACGGTCTCCGCCGATGATAACAATATCTCCATAGTATACTTTGGATGCGTTAATGGCTTTTTCCAGCTTTGACTTGATTTCCTCTGAGTCATCCCATCCGGAGTGTATCCTGGTGTTGTATGCGCACGTGCCAGGGAGTTCTTGCGGCTCTTCCGTCTCGTATGTGGAGCAGTCGAACTCATAATTCCAGTCGTAAGAGTTGCGGCAGTAATCGCCAACGTTGTAATGTTCATCATCTGCCAAATGTCTTATGCCTATATATTCGGCTCCGCTGGCCTCAATTAAATCAATGATGTTTTTGGTCATGGCTTTTATCTCCTTTTTGTTTGGTGTGTTGTTGTTTGCTATGCTTATACTATAACGCACATATAAAAAAGTCGCAATACCGGAATAACCAACGAAATAACGCACATATATAGGCGGAAAAATTGTGTAAATTGTATAACGCACATATTCATTGACATTAAAACGCACATAGGATATAATAATGTAAAGCACATATATATTAAGGACGGTGTAAGACGTGGAAAATAAGGAATTAAAGACGACCGAAGCGCAGAGAAAAGCGATAAGGGAATATGAAAAGAGGAATTACAGATTAAATATAGTTTTCCCGGCAGGGACCAAAGAACGCATTGAGGGACTAGGGTTAAATAAAACGCCATCCGCCTTTATCCGTGATACAATCTTGACAAAATTGGACGAATTGGAAAAAATATTAAAATAACGCACATATAATATTGACAACATAACGCACATACGATATACTTGGAGTATCAACAAAGAGGATATCAGGGAGTAATATAGGAGGTAAGTAAAATGGATAAAAATAATGAGCTGCGCAAAGCGGCGTTGGAAATTATTGAGGGGCGTCGGAATGTGACCGAAGCCGAACTGTTAGATAGCGATTGTCGGTACACTACCGTTTTGGTTGATGGCGTAAGTTATAAAATTTATATGGTTGGCACTGATGAGTGTTTTGATATGGACGAGTTTTATCAATACGGCATCACAGATAACAATCGTCTGCTAAAATTTTATTTTGACTTGCCAGATGACGATGATTTTGACGGAGATTTGAGCAATGTGGATTATTCCCAGGCATACCGTGTTGTAGATGTCACTGGGGAATGGGATTATACTGATTTAGGCGTTTTTTTGGACGCGCTTAAATAGGCTATTGACAGATATTATAAAATCTGCTAGAGTATAACCAATTGATAATTATATATAGCGTGTATGTGTGCTAGTGTCTCGGATGCCTTGACCACACATGCAGACCGCCGGCCAGTAGATGCGCGGCGAAGTATAACCAGTCCACGGGGCCTTGACGTTATAGACGGATGTAGCAGTCTGTCTAAGCGTTGGGGCCTTTTTTTATTTACCTTAACCAGGCAGAGAGGAGGCCGCAATGCTTCAATGGGTCTGCCTTATAGTTAATACAAATACAGTGTAGCGGAATAGATATATATTATATACATATTCCCATGTGGATAGATAAGGATTATATATAATTGGGTTACATAGCCCCAGAGAGGAGATATACAGTTATGTCAGATATTAATATTAACATGGTCAAAATAACAGATAGGGACGGTAATACCATAGATGTCTATGCAAATGATATATCTATGTATCTCCAAGAGTACATCGACAATAGAGACATAAAGGATATGCGTAAGGAGCCGCAGAGCCGCTGGAATGCTGCTCTTATATATATTAATAGACAGTTGTTTGCTGTTAACCGTGAAAGGTTATATACAGATACAAGATTAAACAATGCCTATAATCTGGATTTGATAGACTGTATATGTGATATATATATAACTCTATGTTATGAGTATGACAAAGAGGTATCTATAAGTGGGTTTAGTAAATTGACTGGTATAGATACAGATACGGTTAACAGTTGGGGCAAGGAGGAGACGAGAGTAGGTTCAAAAGGTTCCGTTATATACAAAAAATTGAACATGGAGAACGAGGAAAGTCTGTCAAACATGCTCATTGGCGGGAAGAGAAATCCCGTCGGAATACTGGGAGCATTAAACAGGCGGCACGGATGGAATATGGGGCAGCCAAGGGGAGCGGATGGAAGCAAAGCGGGCATTACATATAGCCGCGAGGAGATAGTAGCCAGGGCCAAAGAAATGGAATCCTTGCCTGGGAGCGTGGATGATTTGCCGGATTAGACTACTATATTATCAGACAATACAGCGTGTCTGTTATACAATAGGCACAATTTATAGTGTATTGGTTATTGTGCATAATATTTTTGACAGATTTTGTGCAGATTTCAACCATAACTATTCGTGAAATTGATATTTAGCGAATAGTTGAGACGGATACAAGCAATGATGGCTTTAGAAATAGCAATATGCATAGTTTTGGGACTGGAATTTGTGCAGTATTTCAACCAATCAACCGTCATATGCAAATGGGGCGGGAGGGGGTCTGTAGGAAGCCGCTGGCGGCGCCAGTTAGTCCCTTTAATTCCGAAAAAAATAAAAAGGCTTTCCAGCTAGGAGGATACCCATATGGATAGTAACCAAGAACAGTATATCTGTAAGTCAGAAGGATTCAGTACAAGGGGATTTCCCAAATACAATGAAGGTGAGGAGAGCTGATTATGATTGGAGTTGGAAAAGAAGTTACTTGGACAAGCCAGGCCCAGGGCAGCGGCAAGAAAAAAACGGGAAAGGTCATAGCAATTATACCGGCGAAAAAAGATGCAGATTTGCTTCTTCCCCACGATGTAAAGCAGAGCCATGTCAAGTATGATAGGCATATCAGCATCCACGAGCGAGTTCTGGTTGCAGTTCCGGCGGGCAAGAGCGGTCAGATTACCCATTATTACTGTCCGAGAAAGTCTGTTCTGGAAGCGCAGGGAAATTGACCATTTTCGTGGCATTGCGAAATTGATATATCGAAGTTTAAAGGAGGTCCATAGAATGTGCGGAAAATGTGAATTTTGCCGAAGAGTAGACGGCGAGTGGAGATGCGATAACGATGAGAGCGAGAACTACGGCATGGAAGTTGAATATGACTATGACTGCGTGGATTTCATGGAAAGGGACGAGTAGGCATGAATAAAACAAAAATTGACTGGTGCGACAGCACATGGAATCCGGTTACTGGATGTTTGCATGATTGCCCGTACTGTTATGCAAGAGGAATTTCAAACAGATTCGGAAAAAACTACCCTGATTATTCGGCGTATCATAAGGAGAACCCGGCGTTACATATTCTGGATAATCCTATTGACGGCACACCTTATCCGTTTGGATTTGAGCCGACGTTTCATTATTACCGACTGGGCGAGTACAAGGACAAGAAAAGACCGAGGAATATCTTTGTATGCTCGATGGCGGACCTGTTTGGAGAGTGGGTTCCTACCGACTGGATAATTGACGTGTTCAATGCGTGTAGGGAGGCTCCGCAACACAATTATCTGTTTCTGACAAAGAATCCGAAGCGATATGCACAGCTTGGATACAGCGAAATAGGACTGCCCGCATATGGAAATATGTGGTATGGCTCAACTGTTACCAGTCCCCATACGGATATTTATTGGGGAAAGGGTGTAAATACATTTTTGAGCATAGAGCCAATTCTTGAGCCTTTTGGAGAAATTGGAAGTGCATTGAAAGACTTTCCACCGAAATGGGTTATCATTGGAGCTGAGACAGGAAAACGAAAAAATAAGGTAAAACCCGAAAGAAAGTGGGTTGAAGATATTGTTGAGCAGTGTCGTAAAACAGGCATTCCAGTGTTCATGAAATCCAGTCTGGCAGATATTTGGGGAGAATCGCTGATACAGGAGTTACCCGAAGGGTTGAAGAAAGGTAGGTAACATTATGAGCATAAAAGAATTTGCACAGCAGCTTAATGGCAAGGAATATGGATATCCGATGTTTACAGAAAAAGAGATTCAGACAGCGAAGGATAACGGCTGGGTCATCGTTACCGGAGCTTCTGATGATTTGATGGAATTTGAAGGAGCCATAAGAGACGAAGGTGTTTGCTTTGATGGCGGAAAGGTATTTTTCTCAAAATCAGGAGTATACAACGGTGAGGATGATAAATACAAGTTTCCGAACTGTATCAAAGCTATCTGGTACAGTGGGGTTAACCGGGATGGGGATGGAAATACTATCACATGGACTTACAAGACAGATATTCCACATGAGACATTCATGGTGTATGAGGACGAAGAACCGTATTGCCGGGGAATTGTGTTCTCGGTAAATGATTTGAAGTGAGACGAGGTGATGGACATGCCAAAGGTAACAATCATGCAGGAGGGCATGAGTAAGCGTGCATACATAGACGGAAAAGAAGTGAGCAATTGCACAACAGGGATTGATGTCAGGATTCGACCGTATGAAATTCCAAAAGTTGACTTTGAAATGATGTTTGCAGATGGATTTCTGGAGTTGTGTGATTCAGATGTAAGGATAAAGGCTCACCCGGAAACTTTGCAGGAAGCAGCTTGCATTGTTCGTGATGAACTTCTGAAAAAAGGAGACCTGTACGATGGCTTTGTGGCAAGTATTTTAAGTGTTCTTAAGCCAAAGGAGCATTATGTTGGCGATGGAGAATCTGAAATCAGTGCCGAATATGGGGCAAATTATCTTGCAGAAGAAATTTTAAACCGGATTGTAGGATTGGAGGATGACCATGGAAGTAATTGAGTCGATTGTGACCTGCGGAGATATTATTATGGCGGCAATCACGGGATGGTTCCTGTGGAAGAATGTTAGGGATGTTGCTTCTTTGATTGGATTTTCTGCGATGATATTTCTCTTTCTGGCAAGTGCCGGATTGATTTTGTGGAGGTGGCCGTAAAATGTACATATACATGACAGAAGAACAGAAAAAAGTAATCATTGAAACAGGAAATATGATGGTTATTGATTTCAAGAGAATTTTGAACAAGATAAAATTATCGTTTGAAGAATTGTTGGAGACAGTCAGGAATTGTGTCGGATGTTTGGACAAATTCTGGAAAAATCTCTGGAAGCTTCAGGCGAAAGAGAAGTATACCATAGTTCGTAGATTGAACAGGTGCGGATTTAATGAAAAAGAAATTAATGTGATGGTGTTCGGAGCATATCATTGTCGGAATAATTGTTAATCTGTTAAGAACGGGAGGCAAATCAAAATGAAAAATTGGAAAACATGTGCCGTTGTGGTAGTAGGAATTATCTTTTTTGCGCTGATGTGCGTATTCGGTGTCCAGGGAAGCAGGAATAAGGCAATAGGACTGGAGGAAGCTATTGAAACCTCAATGTCAGATATCAAGGTACAAGAGAAACGCAGAATCGACCTGCTTCCGAATCTCGTAGATTGCGTGAAACAGTATGACAAACATGAAGCAGAGACGCTACAGGCCATCGTGGACGGAAGAGGAAGTACAGGAGATATCGAGAATGTGACTACTGCAATCACAGCGGTAGCAGAAGCCTATCCTGAGCTGAAAAGCAATGAGAACTACAAACAGCTCATGACAGAGCTTGCTACCACGGAAAACATGATTGCCCAGTATCGTGAGAGCTATAACAAGCAGGTAGGTACATATAACCGGTATGTAAAAGGATTTCCGGCCAGATTGTTCTTATCATGGACGGGTTATGAAATATTAGATTATCAGAGGTTGGATTATCAGGCCCCGGCAGATGCGCCGACAAATTTATTCGGTGAGTGATTATGAAAAAGTCGTGGTGGATTGGAAAATATGAAGTGACAATACGTGAGTTGCTGGCGAGCATTACCATTATTGCGGTAATGATGATTTTAGGATTCGTGTTTGCCGGGAAAATAGAAGAACACCAGATGGACAAAAATGCAGAGTATTATAAGTCGGCAAAGATAACCGAGACAGAGATGTTTCGGTATGGCATGGATACCAGCATTGGAAATGCGCTTGTGTATGGGGATTTAGAGGCGGTTGATACCGTCACTTTCCCGGAAATCGGCGGAGAATACCTGTACGTGAAAAAGGTTGAGGAGCATTACAATATGCATACCAGAACGGTCACATATACGGATTCCGACGGAAAAACCCATACAAGGACAGAAACATATTGGTCATGGGATTATGCCGGAAGTGAAGAAGTCCATAGTAAGAAAATCCAATTTTGCGATATCGAAATGGATTATTCTAAAGTGGCTATGCCGGGAACGGATTACATAGACACAATGAATGAATCTGTATTTGTGAGGTTTGTATATTATGGTTGTCAACCGAAATATACTGGCACAGTCTATACCGATTTGCGAGATGGAACCATGAAAGATGATTCGCCGTTTTACGTTGAACAGGACATAGAAGCAACAGTTAAGTATTTGACTTCAGGTTCCCCTGTTATATTATTTTGGGTCATTTGGATTATATTGACTGGTGTTTCAGTTATTGGATTTATCTGTTTGGATAACAAATGGTTGGAGGATTGAATGATTTTCACTTACTTCAGAGTTGTCCTGTTCCCTATTACGTGGGAGTGGGTTGAATTCATAAATGAAAGTCCTGTAAAGCAGGCAATACGACCGAATCAAGCCGGTAAGCACGGGATTCCTTACCCTTGTGAGCGGTCGAGGCATCCAGAGTAGCTGGAGCCCATGGTGCAACTGGATAATGCGGATAATAATGTGGAATCCCAAGAAACATTATCTGGCGCATCGGGGCCAAAGGCAGTGTAGTCATGCGGTAAACTGTTGAAAAATCCGCAAAATTGCAAAAACCCAATCTAAAATACGAATCTGGTATAGTTGCTGGATTCGTTAAGCCAAGTATCCTAACGGTGGGGAGCGGTTTTGAAAATCGTGGACTGTAAAAGGTTAGAGGGTTCGACTCCTTCACTTGGCGCTCCGCATTATGCTGAAAGTGCGGAATCTTTGACATTTTGAATCTCCCCCTCATAGCTGTTTGCTGTTAAGGCAGAGCGAATCTGCCGTGAGGGTTCGGAACAGAAAGTCCGTACAGTATATGTTCCGGTTATTTCCAGATTGAGATAGCTGATGCATAGTTGGCAGACGTGTCACCTGTATGGTGAGTTCCAAAATATGTCAGTCGGTAAGACATATAAACCGACCTTGGCAAGCAGGAGCTAACTGCTGCAGGAGAGGTAGGCAGGCTCTCCGTTCTTCCAAATGCTGCGGACGAGCCGTATCTAAGCCGCAGAAAAACTTATCAGCATTTACTCAGTCACCAAATTTGGCTAGTGTACGGGAACGCCGATGCGGACGGATTTGAGTTGCTGATAACATTCTGGAGTACATAATCGGCGCCAAAGCGTGTCTGGGGAGTTTCAAGGAATGTGTTTTCCCATCTACCATGATGGAGAAAAAGTAGCGGAACCGTGAGAGCGGTTCTAGTAAAAACCTTGCTAAGATTTTCCCTAAAACACCAGTGGCAATTTTGCATGTGAACCGATAAGGCAAGGGGAAAAGCCTGCGGGTGAGAAGAAATTGTCCGTCCAGTTTTGCGAGGTAGCTGGACAAAAGTGGAAGAGGTCTGAAAGAGCGGAGTGGTGTTGTCACTCTGCGGAGGCAAGCGAAAGCGACAATAAGGAAGCAGACCATAAGAGGGTGAGCTGTGTGGGACTATTCCCTCTTGACACCGGGAAAGACTGGATATGTGCACATATTTAAGTTGTCGGTGAAATGCTTGAAACCGAACTGGTCTTGTATGCACTATGTGATGGCGCGAAGCCGCCGTATACACGCGAAAAGTTGGGAGTAAGGGCGAGATTTAATCTTTATCTGGAATCCAGAGAAAACTCCATAGCGCAAACGCATGGCGCGATAAAAATGTTGCTAACGGGCGCAGGCCCGTTCTGGGGATTTAGCTGAGAGGCATAGCGATAGGTTGTTAATCTATGTACATCGGTTCAAGTCCGATAATCCCCTTTAGCGAAAACCAGGTGACTACCCTTCCATAACCAGATATTCCTGGGTTCGATGCCCAGAGTGTCCATTGTAGTAAAAGTTTATTAATCGTAAAGGTGTGTGTAATATGAGATTTATTAGAGAAACCAATCATTCTTCTGCAATTATTTGTGGAAAACTTTATAGAACAAATAATGCGGAAGTAATTGGCGAACAAAATGGTAGAAAATATTTTATGACTCTTAGAAGAAACTTCTTTTCGGCAAAATGTGAATTTGAAGATTATCAAGATGCATATGGAGATGGTCACATAATTACAATTTACTCTGATATTAGAATGGAATCAGTAGAAAAAGCAAAAGAGATTCTTGGATTTACTGATGTTAAGCGATATTGTGAAGTTTTTGGACAAATAGAAGAAGCATAGATTTATGGGCTATCGCCAAGCGGTAAGGCACAGGACTTTGACTTCTGCACTCGTTGGTTCGAATCCAACTAGCCAAACTTAGGCAAGGATAGTGATTGCAACACGAAAGCGGTAAGCCTTAACCGTTTCCTTGCCTAAATCCAAATTGGGGCAATTACTTGAAAGGTAGGTAATAAAAATGACAGCAAGAAGTTTATTTATAAATAAAGATAGAATGCTCAACATTCGCCAAGAATTGGCTATGTTAGTTGGGCTTAATGAAGCCATTGTTCTCAACCAGATTGAATACTGGTTGGAGTTTAATGAGCGGAGCGGAAAGAATTTTATTGATGGAAGATACTGGACATTTAATGATGAAAGCGGAATCAAAGTTGTACCATGTGTTAATGATACGTGGTTTAACAGAAAGGCTTATGTCAGTAAAGTCTATAAGGAATACATGGAGCAAACGCTTGGTGGAACATATGAGGAAAAAGACGAATATGAGATAACATTCCTTGATGATGGAAATACGTTGGCGTGGGTAAGTGGGAACGACTTAACACTCATGATGAGAAACGATAGTGCTCATAAGAATCGGAATTATATTTTCTAAGTTTGCTGGGAGGATGGAATAAATGCTTTTAAGACCAGAAACGGAATATGATACTCCTATGAAATACTGTACAATAAAAATTGATGAAAACTTATATCCATCTGTAATGCAGGAGTACAGGTTGATTTCAGAAGGACTCAATGTAAACATGGGAAAAGTTACAGATTGTAGAATCATTCGAAAATATATTCTTGAGAAGCCAATCGCCGTATTCAAACCAGAACCTTTTAAAGTTGAATGTGACGATGGACATTGTAGCATATGTTACATGGGTGATAATAGGTTATCAATAATTGAAATGGAAGGGACTAAGATGGATTTTTCAAAAGCAATGAATCCGCCAGAAGATGGATTTGACGGGCAAGCGGATATAAAAGACGGATGGATTATCTGTCCTTATTGTCAGAAAAAACAGTTTAAAGTAAATTCTGATACGCGGATAGAGAAAATGCCATATAAGTGCAAAAACAGTAGATGTCGGAAGGAGTTCATTGTGAATCTCTAGGTGATCATGAAATGGGGGCTGGTATGGTAAAACAAATGGATATATTCGATTTCATTGAAAAACCACAACCACCAAAATCACAGTTCGAGCAGATATTCACCCCAATTTGAAATCCGGTTATTCACTGTGCAAATTGCCTTTGCCAGTATTGTGCGAACAATGCAGAAGAAATCTGGAATAAAGTCAAGCCGGAAGAAATGGGAGAGCCATGCTTTAACTGCGATGAGTGCAGAGAGTATACCGGTGAATCCAAGCATAAAATGATGGATTGTGAACAGTGTAAGGAATTTGTTATCTCTGAATATGGAGCGAATTACAATAGACGGAAATTAAAGTTAATTTAGGGGTGTAAAGATGGGAATGACGGCGAATCAGCTTTCTTTGGTCCGGTATGTGGCTGAAAATAATCTAAGTAAAATGAAGCAGGCGGCAATAGCCTGTTGTGCAGAAGATACGACTCAAAAGAATAAGTGGGCGGTTGGAAAATATAAAAGCATTTTGATGTCTGGTGGTATGAATCTCATAGAATTGCCAGCGAACATCTCCGCTTTTGCAACTATGGAGGACTTGTCCCTTACATATATTGGAAACAGGTATTATTTGACCAGTGATGAAGAACGGCTTTTTGAGTTGATTAAGAAAATGAACGATGTCAGCTTACAGCTAATGGAAAAGCAAATCCCATACCTTAACGCTACGCTTCTATATGGGGAGAGCGGTGTTGGAAAAACAGAGTTCTCAAAGTATGTGGCTTATAAACTGGGACTGCCATATTTATATGTGAATTTCTCCAGAATGCTTGACAGTTATTTGGGCGGCACAGCAAAGAATCTTACCTATCTGTTCAACTATATCAATCAGCAACAGTGCGTTGTAATGTTGGACGAGATTGACAGTCTAGCGGTTAAAAGGGAATATGGAAGTGGCAGTGCGAGCGCAGAAGTCTCACGAAGTACGACCTGCCTATTGCAACTTTTGGATTCTGTGAGCAATGACCATGTAATTCTTGCGGCAACAAATCTTGTGGAAGATGTGGACAATGCGGTAAAACGGAGATTCACGCAGAAACATGAACTTCATAAGTTATCGTCAGAGGACAACGAGCGGTTCATTGTTCAATATCTGGAGGATACAGGATTTGAGTATGATATGGATTCAGTAAAAGACTATGCCAAATCAAACGTCACACAAGCAGAGATTATGACACATATAACAAGAGCTATTGCAAGTATGCTGATAGAGGAAAGTAGTCAAGTGATTTTGGAGAGAGAGGTTTGAAACAAATATATATGAAGAAGAAAATATATATGGGACTTATTGTAATCTCCATATTTTTGGCGATTCAAAGTTATCGATACTGTATATGGTCTGAAGAATACACATACCAGTTGCAGGAAATTGATAATGGAGTATATGTTCAATACCATAGAGTTTTTTCCACGGTACCGGCTGATAATTATGAAGTTGTACAAGTTTGCTTTAATGATACTTTGCATACGCTTACAGGCGATGTGACCATTATATATAACAATGATGTACCGCAACTATCTGTAACTGCCAATCATTTTGTAAATGGTGATGAGATTATAGTGTATGTTCCCGAAGGGAGTGTTCTGCATTATAACGATGTCGGTGTCCGATAAATAAGATTTTTTAAGAAAAGCCATAATGTCGATTTAAACCAGAGCCTAGTGAGCCTTCGACCTTTGTGAAATAAGCAGAGGAAGGAGGTTCTTTTTCTATGGATTTTCAGGAACACCGGGAATTAATCAAAAAATTAAAGCGGCAGATTACAGAGCCGCCATCTTTGGACATTTTGCAACTTCTTCTGTCCGAACTTCAATATACGATGCAGGATAACCCGGATTTGGGTACAGATGAACGAAAATATGTGTTTTCCTATTCAGGATTTATTAAGCGTTGGTCGTTACAGCGCTTACAGCAGACACTTGACCCTCAATGGGACAAGTTGTACTGGGATACTATGTTGTTTGAAGCCAGAAATCGTGTGGTGGACAGCTACTTGATTTATCTGGAGAAGAATCGGGACCCGGAGGATAGATTTTATGAGCCACGCCGCAAGCAATTCCTGAAAATGGGTTTCACGCAAGCGTTACAGGATTTGATTGATGATGAAATAGATATTTTGAGCATATCTACCGTACCTGGGAGCGGGAAGACCACGCTCGGAGAAATGTTTATGTCTGGGTTCATGGGATGGTTTCCGGATTTGTGTAACCTGTTTTCATCCCACAGCGGTCATGTTACCCGGATGGTTTATCAGGTTGTTTGCAATATCATTGGAATTGGTTTGAAGCCCGGACAGATGCCGGAATACACATGGAGAGAAATATTTCCAAATGTTGAGGTAGAAAGCAACAATGCAAACGAACAGGAAATCAATCTTGGAAAGTTTAAGCCATTTAAGACACTGACCTGCAGAGCGTTGGGAGCTTCGCAGACAGGTGTTACCCGATGTGAGGGCATTCTGTATTGTGATGACTTGTGTTCTGGTATTGAAATGGCTCTTTCTAAAATTCGTCTGGATAAACTCTGGACGATGTATAGTACAGATTTAAAAACCAGAAAGAAAAAGGGAAAACGAGGAAGAACCTGCAAGGAACTTCATATTGCGACTAGATGGTCTGTATGGGATGTAATTGGGCGTATAAAAACTATCTATCAAAGTAATAAGCGCTGCCGTTTCATTTCAGTGCCGGATATTGACCCGGCAACAGGGGAAAGCAATTTTGATTATGATTATGGCGTTGGATTCGATGTGGAGTATTTTGAAGATATCGAAAAGTCGCTGGATGATATTACATATAAGTGTTTATACAAGAATGAACCCGTAGAACGCGAGGGAATCCTCTACAATCCAGATATGTTACGGCGGTATTATGGAGAGCTGCCGCCAAAGGAGCCAGATGCTATATGGGCGTTCTGCGATACGAAAGATACGGGTACGGATTATAACTGCTTAGGGGTGTTCTATCAGTATGGGGAGGATTATTATCTACATGATGTTGTATTCCAGAGCATTGACCCCTATTTGCTTGACGACTTGAATGCAGAATGCCTGGTTCGGAACAATGTTCAGATTGCGGTATTTGAAAGTAATAAAGAGGGTAGCAGAACCGGCGATAAGGTTCAGGAAAAAGTAAAAGAAAAAGGTGGGCGAGCCAGCATTGAAAAGAGATTCACAACTACCAATAAGGAAACGAAGATTATCGTCAATAGTCCATGGGTAATTCAGCATGTGCTATTTAAGCACCCAGATTGTTATGAGGTTAAATCTGATTATGGGCAATTCATGTCGTGGTTGTGCGCATACAGTCAGTTGGCGAAGAATGCTCACGATGATGCACCCGATATGGTAGCCATGTTAGCTGTTTACAGAAGCGGCGGAGGTGTAGCTTCAGCAAAGCCTATGTCACGACCATTCTGAATTAAGGAGGACAAGAATCATGCAAGCTTTGACAAGAGAGTATCTGGCAACTTATGTGTACCTGGAATCTGAAATCAAAAGAATTCGGGGCAGAATAAAATATTATGAAAATCATCCGGTTCAGCAACAGTATGGCATCGTAAAAGGCTCTATGAAGCAGTTTCCATTTACTGAATGTCATTTTGTGGTTTCTGGTCCAACTATAAAGTCGAACTCAGAACGGGAAAAAATGGTACGCCAGTTGATTATCGACCTCAAAGGTAATGAACAACTTTTTGAAGATATGAAATTAGATATTGAGACTTTTTTGGAAACACTACCTGCTGAGGATATTGAAATTAAGCATATTTTAGGATTAAAGTATGTAGAACGCAAATCCGATGGAGAAATAGCGAAGAAATTGAATTATAGCAGGAGGACCATAGGGCTTAAGATTGATAAGTTTCTGAATGCGATTCAAAAGAGAGTATGAAAAAAAGTCTGTAAATTGAGATCTTCTATGATAAGTTAAT
>ENA-ORUW01000592-ORUW01000592.1-human-gut-metagenome-genome-assembly--contig:-NODE-592-length-34437-cov-6.518876_pt1 | contig 34437 bp, 30 predicted proteins | sample MGYA00242088_ERZ509227 | MGnify/ENA primary metagenome ERZ509227 (study PRJEB26280, sample SAMEA2338816) | human gut metagenome | biome: human gut; feature: human-associated habitat; material: faeces... | reverse complement strand
ACAGGGTAAAAAGTATTATACCTGCCATATTTTCCCAGCTGAATATGGTTCTGGTGCTTGGCTTTTCCGTTTTTGAATATCGGAACCATCTCATGTTGGCTTCTGTACATAGCCCCCATACCGCCAACACCTTTGTTCCAGACTGCAATATTTTTGAGTTCGGTATAATACTTTTTACCCTGTGTAAGTAAGGTATTCAACCCAGCATAGTCCATAAACAGATAATGCAATGAACCATCAATGGAGAATTTGACAAGATTTTGCATAAATTTTGAAATGAATTCAGCAAATTCCAAATCAGTCATCTCGCCTGATGCCATAGCAAATTCTTCGTGTTGAGTTTTACCTAAACCGCAAACGTGTCCGTTTATTTTGCAATTATATGGCGGATCAGTTATGAGGATTTGTGCAAGTTCGCCCTGCATAAGAATTTCAAAAGACCTGACAAGTAAAGAATCCCCGCAGTAAACGAAATGATCCCCAAGCCGCCAGAGGTCACCAAATTTAACTTTTGGCGGAATATTTGCATCAAACCAACTTTCGTCTTCTTTGTCAGAGTTGTGGACTTTGCTTTCATCAGAATCATTGATTAGAAATACTTCATCGTAATCAACGGTATCGAATCCCAAATCCTCAAAAGTTATGTCAAACTTCATTAACTTTTCGATTTCTTCTTTAAGGTTTGCGAAGTTCCATTCACTATCTTCTGCGATTCGATTATCCAGAATTCTGATTGCATCAGTTTCTTCTTCTGTCAGATTTTCAAGTAAGATTGCCGGAATTTGAGTAAATCCGAGCTCTTTAGCTGCTAAAAGCCGCAACTCCCCCGCTATTATATTGTGTTTTTCGTCAAGTAAAACGGGATTTACGTAACCGACTTTGTTTATTGCATTTTTTAACTTTTGAAGCTGCTTTTTGGAATGTTTACGCAAACTTTTCAGCTTCAAAACGATTAAGTTGATGTCAATCATTTGTAAGTTGTTGGTCGGCTTTTTGCCTTCTAATACGATTTTTCTAAAGTGTCGCATTGCTTCTGAAATGTCTTCGGGAGTGAGTGGTTTTACATTTAATTTTGTCATTTGAGTCTCCTCTTAATTTAATACGTCTGAAAAATTTTTCAGACAGATTGGCTTTTCCAATCCGATATAATTTAAAGAAGCGTTTGAAAAAGTGAAAAGACTTATGTAGTGCCCTTTTTGCCAAAATCTTTATAAGAACTAAAACCGCTTTTAATATAAAAACGGTTTATTTATGGTACAATTTTGTAATGAGACAGAAAATTTGCAAAGAAAAATGTACACATTGCCACAGTACCGAACATACAGTTTACAAAAATAAAAATCAGTGTTATTGCAAAAATTGTGGCAAATATTTCAAACCAGGTTCGGCTCGTAAAGAGTATTCAATAACAACGGCTTTGGTTTTGAATACGATTTTAAGTTTGTTTTATTCAAAATTAACTAAGTTTAGCAATTTCAGAAATTTTGTAAAAATTCTGAAAGAAAAATCTGTACCAACAATTCATAATGTTAAAATAAAATATGAACGTGTCCCGGACAAAGAAAATCCTAAGGATACTTCAGAGTTGAGTATTGATGGAAATCTAAAAGAAAGTATAATTTTAACTCGTTCAGGCAATGGTTTTATTGTTACAAGAGGCTTGGATGTTCGTCAAAAAATTAAGTTTAATGATTTTATAATACATACATCAGGATCAGGCAATATGACAGAAGACTATTATTTAGATAATTAGAATATATAAGACTTCAGGCTTCCAGATTTGACTAATGTTCCTCTGTCAAAGCCCAGACTAAAGCAATAACCCAACCGATAATTGTATATCCGAAGAATAAATTTACAACAAATATGGCGGTAGTATTTTTATGGCGTTTTTCATCTGCAATAGTTGTTGGAAGAAAGTATATTCCCATTGCAATTGCTGCAACAAGGGCAAAAATTAAACCTGCTCCACCGCCATTTGTTGCACATTCAAGCAACACTCCAATAATAACAATTATTATGCCAATAATTATTTGACAGGTCTTATATACTGAGTTTTCTTTTTCCGGCTTTTGCTTAATCCATTCTCCACAAAACTGACATTTTTGTGCGTTTACGGGAATTTTTTGACAGCAGTAGGAACACTGTTTTGTAGTTTGATTTTGCATTTCAGATTGAGCGGTTTTTACATCAATATCAAATTTTGTTTGCTCAATTTCTGGTTGAGGGCAAGGTTCAGGATTATTTACATCAAGCCAATTACCGCAATATTTACATTTTCTAGCTTTTATTAATATTTCTTTTCCACAAAAGGGACATATTTTTGTTTGTTGTTCTTCCATAAATTACACCAAGATTATCCATATTGTTATTAAAGCAAAAAACAAAGCTGTTATTCCTGATGATAAAGCTGATTTAACAGCCTGTTTAACACAGAATGACCATATTGCGGGAACTAACGGGAAAAGTAGTAAAAAAATCACGCAAAATATATTTTCGGCTTTATCGCTGGCAGTTATATTTGCAATTCCATCCGGTCCAGGGTCATTCATACATGCCATAAATCCGAACATAATGAGTACAAACAATACGGTAAATATCCAAGATATTACTGCCAGAGTGTAATTCTCTTTTTCTTTTAAAAAATTTAATTTGGAATGACACTCCGGACAAATTCTTGTATTTGCACTGACTAATTCGTCACAATAAGGACATCTTACATTAAGCCATTCTCCGCAATGTTTACATTTAATTGCATTTTCTTTAATTAGTTCTCCGCAAAACGGACATTCTTTTTCTTGCATAATATTATCCTTTGATTAAGTTTCCATTGGCATCTTTGAAGTTCCCTGTTAAAATCAGTATCAAATCGATGATTGTCCAGATAAAGAAGCCGCCAAGGGTAAATGCCTGTAAAAAACCAAGTGCTACATGTCCGGTATAAAAACGATGTGTGCCAGCACCACCAAGCAAACCTAAAGCACAAAATACTGCAGTTCCTCCGATAGTTGGTTTTCTGCTAAGTTTTCGACCTTCACTATCCGTATATGCATCACACAAAATCATAATGAAATCAATTAGAGGCCAAATGCCACAAAATCCAAAAAACGTTAATATTTTTGCGACGCCAAGCCCATTTTTTCCGTTATAAAAATCATGTATTCCTATACCACCGAAAAATCCGCATAAAAGTAATGTTTTTACCCATGAATTGCCGTATCTTACAACGAGCCATTCTCCGCAGTGGCTGCATTTTTGTACATTTGCGGGAATAGTTTCACCGCAGTAAGGGCATTGTTTTGTCGCTACATTTGCATTAATAGTCTGATTCTGCATATTCTTTTTCTCCTTTTCTGTTTTTAGAATCCAAACATTCCTGAATCCATCATTTTAAATAAATTATATTTTTCTTGATAATCCAAAGTATTTTTATTTGTTCCATATTGCTGTACATATTGAAAAGCCCCATTGTAACCGAGACAACTTGGTTCTGTGCCAATATTGCAACAAGGGCTGGCTTTCATCATTTTAGGTGACATTCCATAAACCGGAGTAAAGGCACTTTTATCTCCTGCATGATAAGCTTTTGAAGCGGCTGTAAATCCCATTTCAAAACATTTAACAGCACTTGTTTCTGCCATCACAAAATTAGATGAGCCAAATAGAATAACGATAGATATTATAAAAAGCTTTTTCATTAATTTCTCCTATCTTAATTTAGTAACATATTTTGTATTTCCGATTGCTAATTCAAGCACTAAAGAATTTTTTGTATTAACAAAATCTTTTGGTACTTCTGCCACAAAATAGACATCTTCACTTTGTAACGGCATTAAACTAATATCTGTTGTAAAATCACTTTTATCTTTTGTTGTCTTAATTGAAAAACAATCAAATTCATATTTATCTGCATATATAATTTTTGCAGTTACAAGTTCATTTAAAGAGGTCTGTTTGTTATAAAGACTTTTAATATTAGCATTTGCGTAAACAAGACGATTATTTGCATCTTTTGCTGTGTAATACCGGGTTTCACTATATGGCTCACCCCAATAGTTATATGAAACTTTCACAACAGGTGCCGAAATTTTTTCTACTATATTTTTATCTTTAATAGTAAATTCCAAGTGATTATTGTTGATAACTTTTTGTGCCAGCTTAACATCAACCGGAAAATTGTACATAATTTTCTGAATTAAAGTTTCTGCACTTGCGGATTTTGTTTGCAAACGAATTTGATTTGTTTCTACCGCATTAACAATTAATGCGATAAAGCACAGAAACAAAATAACCTTACTGAACGCTGAATTCTTTTCCATTCTATCCTCCTAATAACTTTCTTCTTTTAATACATTTCCTTTGGTATCAAGGGTTAAAAACTTATTGCCTAAACGAGCCTCGTATGAAGGCTTACCAGGTTCAAAATATGTAAGGTTCAAAGAATCATATTTTTTACCGTTAAGTATTTTTCCTGTTTTATCAATAAGTGCAAATTGTCCCTTGTAAACATCAGAGCGATATGCCTGACCTTTCCCGAGATAAACTGCAGCATAACCGTCAATAAACGGGTTTGCGACTTCTTCTCCATCATGTCCCTCAAAACTTCCGAATTGAGAAGGTATTACATAATTTCCGGTTTCGTCTATATATCCCCAACTTGTTCCATTATATACAGCGGCTAAACCATCTGAAAAGACTTCAGCAAATACATATTTATAAGGAATTACTAATGTTCCTAAAGTATTTATATAGCCAAATTTATCTCCCTTGGTTACAGGTGCAAGTTTATCGTTAAAAGCTCCTGCCCATTCATAAACCGGTTCTATTACAAAATTTCCGCTTTTATCTATAAACCCATATTTATAAGTTTGAGGCTGCCTGTACATCGCAAGACCGTTGTAAAAATTATAGTCATAAGAGTAGCCGGAATTTAATTGCAAATCTGCCGGTATCGGTTCAATAGCCACTTCACCTTTATTATTAAAATAGCCAATTTTTACACCGTTACTGATATCCTGAATAAAAAATGCGCACATTCCTTCATGAAATTCTGCTATATAATCATAAATAGGTTCAACAATATATTCTCCTAATTTGTTAACCAGACCGTATTTACCGTCTTTCGCAATTGTTGCAATTCCGTCGGTAAAAATTAATTGTCCAATGTTACTGAAAATTATCTTACCGTCCGAAGTTTTGTACGTGAAAGTGTAATCCGGATTTTGGACTTCAATCAGTTCAACATCATTAATCTTTGTTTTTGTAAGATTACCTAATGGATTTGTACATCCGCAAGTAGTTGCCAAAATTAAGCATGCAGTTAATATTATATGGAATTTTTTATAGCTATTCTTCATTCTCTTCTCCAAATTCTTTATTTAGGACATATTTTTCTATAAATTACCATATTTAAAATAGTATTACAATATTAAAAACATAAAAATCATCTATTTAGATGTCTTTAATACGGTTTATAACTTCCAAATATACTATTATCCTCATAAAGAGGTAGTTATGAACATAAAAAAAGATTTTGGGCAAAGAATAAAAGAATTACGTAATAAAAAGGGGATTACGCAATACCAGCTTGCCGAAATGGCAGGAATTGACCCAAAACATATGAGTCATATTGAAACAGGAAGAAGTTTTCCAAAAGCTGATTTAATTGAAAAATTTGCAACTGCTTTAGATATAGAATATACACAGTTGTTTCAGACTGAACACTTTCAAGAGCGAGACGTTTTACTCCGCAAAATCAATAATTCTCTCGAGAATGTCACCGATAGTGATTTGAGGACTATTTATAAACTTATTTCCGGTTTTATAAATTAACTTTTTCAATCCTCAAGAGGAACTATTTCATCCAGTTCAATGTTATAACGCGTCCCTTTTTGGTCTACGCAAGTTGCATACCAAATATTTTCATCTGCAAATTCATTTAGCCATGTTTTAATAAGTAATCCAATCTCGTTTGTCTTACGATTTAAAATCTTTGTTCCGAATGCTATATCCATAAGTCGTTCCTCCTTGTACTTACATAAATCGCTCTAGTTGCAAATAAAATCAAGACAATTGACACAATAGTTATCATCCGATAGAATTAAAGAAAAAGGAGTTCAGAATGGCTATTGTCTTAGGGAAATTAACTAAAGTTGAGGATTTACGTACAGTTTGGAAACATGAAGCTACTGATTTTACTAGATGGCTGGCCGAACCTGAAAATATGGCATTATTAAGTGAAGCTATAGGATTAGATATTACAACAGTACAAGTTGAAGATAATGTCGGTGATTTTAATGTTGATATATACGCTATAGATGAAACTTCAGGAAAAAGAATAATTATTGAAAACCAACTTGAAAAAACTAATCATGACCACCTTGGGAAGATTATTACATATGCATCAGGTAAAGATGCTAATTATATTGTATGGATTGTAAAAAGAGCGAGAAATGAACACCGCCAAGCAATTGATTGGTTGAATGAACATACGGATTCTGAACTAAATTTCTTCTTAATTGAAATGGAGTTATGGAAAATCGGAACTTCTGATGTTGCTCCGAAATTTCAAATCATATGTCAGCCTAACGATTGGACAAAAATGGTGAAAGAATCTTATGGTACTGGAGAAACAACGGAATTAAAAACAAAACAAGGTGAATTTTGGGATGATTTTAACACTTACTGCAAGCAAGAAAAAGTTGACTTTAGTTTACGCAAAGCATTACCTCACCACTGGTATGATATCGCAATCGGAACTTCCAGAGCACATGTTTCTTTATGGTTAAACTCTAAGAAAAAATATATTAGCTGCAATTTATATATTGGAGGTAGAGATAAAGATGAAAATAAAGACCTATACTCATATATTTTAGCTAATAAAGACTACGTGGAAAAAAATCTTGGTAATAATATTGAGTGGTACCTTTTAGAAAACAAAAAAGCTTCAATAATTGGAATAAATAATAGTCTTGATTTTAATGATGAAAAATCTTGGGAGCAAATGTTTGGGTGGTTTGCTGAAACAGCAAATAAATTTAAGCATGTTTTTTATAATCTGATTCAGGATTATGAAAAACATCAAGAATAATCGTATAAATGATACAAATTGTGTAATTATAATTGATAAACAATTCTTTCGAGCGATGTATGTAAATACAGAACTTGAAAGGATTTTATTATGGCAAATTTGGAAGAACTTATTAGCGTACTTACTGAGGTACAAAATTTAGACCCTGAAAATAAAACTGCGAATGTAAGGATCTACAATAAATACATATTAATAAGAAGACCAGACCAGGAAGATGGCTATTTTATTGAGCTTTAATGATAACAATTGTGTCAATGGACTTGATTTTACTTGCGACATAAGAGATTAATATAAAAAAGAGGTACTGGCAATGAATATTTTTGAAAAACGAATCAATACTTGGGAAGAAAAATATGGCTCATTATCTCCTGAAATTCAACGAAAAATTGACAAATTAGTTGAAAATTACGACAGAACGCAAAACATTGAAAAAGAGAATAAAGTGTTGTCAATTACCGACGGAACTAAACTGGTTCGGGAGTTTAAAGGTAAGCGATACTCGGTAACAGTAATTCAAAACGGTTATGAATATAACGGTAAAAAGTACAAAAGTTTATCTGCAATAGCCAATGAAATTACTGGTACTCGTTGGAATGGCAAGAAATTCTTCGGGGTGGCATGATGAAGAAGAAAATCAAATGTGCTATATATACCAGAAAATCAACAGAAGAAGGATTAGAACAAGATTTTAACTCGCTTGATGCTCAACGAGAAGCTTGCGAGGCATACATAAAATCTCAAATGCACGAGGGTTGGATTTTATTAGATAAGCAATATAACGACGGAGGATATTCTGGCGGAACAATGGAACGTCCAGCATTTAAAGAGTTATTAAAAGATATCGAAAACGATGAAGTAGATATCGTTGTGGTTTATAAGGTTGACCGATTAACCCGCTCGCTTATGGATTTTTCAAAAATTATTGATGTGTTTGACAGGCATGAAACCTCATTTGTCTCAATAACTCAACAATTCAATACAACAACTTCTATGGGCAGATTGACATTGAATATCCTATTGTCTTTCGCTCAATTTGAACGTGAAGTAACTGGTGAAAGAATTAGAGATAAAATTTCTGCCTCCAAAAAGAAAGGAATTTGGATGGGTGGTAAAGTCCCACTCGGTTATTTAAAAGAAGATAAAAAACTTATTATCCATAAAAAAGATTCCCTAAAAGTACAAATGCTTTTTGAAAAATACTTAGAACTAAAAAGTGTTCCAAAATTAATGCAATATCTTAAAGAAAATGAGATTAAAACAAAAACTGACAAATATTTTTCAAAAGGTCAATTATATCATTTGCTTGCGAATAAGATTTATATCGGGAAAATAAATCACAAAGACAAAGTTTATGATGGAGAACATGAAGCTATTATTGCTAATGAAATCTTTGAAAGAGTTCAAAAACTTTTGTATGAAAATAAAGTTGATAAAACTTGCGGAGTTAAAAGTTCTTCCAATTCGCTTCTTGCAGGTTTAATTTATGACGATTTAGATAATAAAATGACACCAAGTCATAGTAATAATCATGGCAGAAGATACCGTTATTACGTAAGTACAGCTTTAAAAAATTACAAGGAAACAGGTTCTGTTTCAAAAATACCTGCAGGTGAAATTGAAAAATTTGTAGTTGAAACTACCAAAGAATTTTTACAAAATAAAGAACAAATTCAAAATATTGTCTCAGATCATAAGATTAGTAAACAAAATAAGTTGATTTATACAGCACAAAATATTCAAAATTATTCTGAAACAAAACTTATAAGAGCAATTGTTTATAAAATTGTAGTTGATAAAAATTCAATTAAAATTACATACAATAAAAATTCTTTAATAAATGTTTTAAATGCATTATCTAATAATCAAGAGATTGTAATGCCAAATAAAAACGAAGAAATATTTCCGATTACAATTTCAAAAAACATAAAATTCATACAGCGGTCACGAAATGATAATATTATAATTTTGAATACAAAAGAAAACGATAGTCCCGAGCCAAATCCTTATCTAGTGAACGCAATAGTAAAAAGTTATTATTACCACAAACAAATCCAAGAAGGTAAGACAATAGAAGATTTGCAAAATGAAGAAGGTTTAATGGATTCAAAATATATTCGTAATATCCTAAATCTAAAATACATTTCACCTGAATTAACCGAACAAGTTTTTAATGGAACTCAACCGAAAGAGTTAAGTTTGCAAAAACTTATTATATTTTATACATGATTAAACTTGATATCATTAATGTTATTATAAAAATATTTAACCAAAATATGTACGGTAGTCGTTTCCTTATTCTATTTAGACTATTACAACTAGGAGTGTTATTCTCTCCACAAGTACAATTTGTAGTTTTACAAGATGCGTATATACTTCTCCCAATAATTTTACTTATAAAATACATCATTACAAATATTAAGTTTATAACAATAAACCCACATAACAAAGTAAAAAAAGTAGCTTTGAAAAAAGGGGCTTCATTCATATGAGTAAGCACACTTCCAATCAGGTTAATACTACAAGAAAAAGTTAAAACAATTGCTGCAAAAATACTTAGAACTGCAATTAGTTCTGTTTGCATAGCATGTATTTTTTCTTTTGCATTTTCTAATTCGGAAGTTGCATGTGTTAGTTTATCTTGACTCGTTTCAGTATATTTTTCAATATCTATTAATTTTTTTTCACTACTAGAAAAATAATTATATCTTCCTATTTCTAAATTTAAATGATCTCCTAATTTAACTAAAGACTTATATAAACCTTTAAATTCTCGCTTTTTATCTTCCTTTGTATAATCTTGTTCTAATATATTTTTCAATTCTTCAATATTACTGGACAAAAACTCTAAGTTATAATTTTCTTCTTTAGCTATATCAACAATAATTGGAAAAAATTCAGAGTATGAATGTCTAAAATTATTATTATATAAATCTTTTAATTTAAAAGCATACTCTCTTATTTTTTCAGATTCAAAACATTGAGCTGCAAGCTCCCAAATATATTGCTTTAACAATTCCTGTCGACGTTTAGACTCTTCTAATAACATGGATCATTGACACTCCATAGAAACAATTAGGTCAAACGGTATAATATTTCTTAGGCCAGCTCCATTATTATATATAATACTCCATGGCTTGAAAGCTTTGTGTGTCATTTCAACTAATTTACTAGCAGAAAATTCAATGTATTTATCTATTAAGTTATTAATTATAACAGAATCATTTTGGTTATAAATTACGATATCATAAATTTTATTAATTGGCGAACCTGCATATGAACAAAATTCATAATATACTTCTGGTACCACAGGACCAAATTGCCAAGCACAAATATTCTCATTAAATAGACTACAATTATTTTTCTTAAAATAATCTATCCATAAAAAATATAAAAGTTTTTGCAATTTTAAATTACTTATAGGTCTTTTTTTGTTAGAACAATAAGTTATTATATATTTTGCGATTTCTGTAACGTAGTATGTCATATTATTTTATATTAATATTATAACATAAAAGTAAATTTTTGTAAATTAATACTAACAAAAATATTGATTTTGGACTAGGTTTCTGAAGAACAGAGAATTTTGATGAAAATGTACACTAAAAAGCAGAGAAATTTACTAAAATAAATTCTCTGTTTGTTTTCTATTGTTATAAAGTTAGCTAATAGCGAGCTTTAGCCGTATAAGTTTTGGTCTAATCGTTGTCCTGTGGACTAAAAACTGGAGACGGCGGGAGTCGAACCCGCGTCCAAAATGGATTGTAACCGACATCTACGTGTGTAGGATTTCATTTTCTCGGCTGATTCGGGGGCAATCCAAAACCTTATAAATCAGCCCTAGGTTTTTTATAAAGGAAACTCTAAACCCTTGACGGTTGTCTTGATACGCCTACCGTCATTGACGTACTGCGTCTTGCATAATTGACCCGCAAAACCGGCAAGCTGGGCTTTACGAGTAGCTATAATCACAAACTATGCAGCTTTTGCGTAAGCTCTGCTGAAGTCTGCTTCAACTACGTTGTTAGCATTTAATTTGTTTTGCTCGTTGATAACCGTGAACAGCGCACGGACACGCAGCCTGTTCCAACCGAAACATCCTGTCAAATCCAAAACGTCCCCATGTATTTAATTATTAATGTACTGACCGCACTTTGTGCAGCATAGGATTACATAACTCCTGTTCTATAATTATAACCGCTTTTTTTTATTTTTCAAGAGATTTGAGAAAAACATATAGCAATTTTTTTTTTTAGGGATTTAATATATATCATGATTACAAGCACAAATCATCATTCACAGCAGCAATTTCAGGGAATTACGAGTTTTATTGAAAGCAGGGTTTTGATTAATAAAGCACTGCTTGATGCGTCTGCTGATGTCCCGGTTGTAATTATGGCAAACAACAAAAACGAAAGAAGAGAAAGATTTAACAGAGTTGCAATCGGCTGGAGTTTAGGGTTTTTGTCGCCGTTTATAACGCTTCCGCTGACAAACCGGCTTGCACTGAAATATGTTGCTAAAACTTACAAAAACTTTTTCAATAAAGAAAACAAAATCATCGAGATTTCAAACGCGATGTTAAAAACAGAAAAATCCGCCAAAAACGCAATTCAGCAAATGGCATCGAAAAACAATTTTAATGCGGAAGAACTTGCCTCAAAATGCGGCGGATATGAAAATTTGCGAAAAAAACTGATTAATGCAAAAAACGCGGTTCTTTCTTTTGATTTTGCGTTTACAGCAGGAAGCCTGGGCAGTATAGGTTATTATAACAATTATTTAACAAAGAAAAAGACCGGACGAAAAGGGTTTTCGGCAGAATTCAACATGGCAGATAAAAGCGTTACCGATGAAAGAGCACGCAGATATGAAAAAACAGCTTCATTAAGAGCGGCAAGCTTTGCAGCACTGGTTGGCGGACTTGCAGCGCTCCCGATTTTCATAAAAAAAGGCTTAACAAATAACGCCCAGAAAGGTTTCAGCGGGCTTTTAAACAAATACGCACACAAATTCAATTATGACGACGGCATTTGTATGAAAAGACTGCCGATGTTTTTGGCTTTGATGTGTGCTTACTATGGGGTTTCGAGCGCTTCAAGAAACCAGACAGAACTCAAAGACAATCTTGTACGTTCAACGGCAAGCTGCGCAGTGTTTTTCGGCGGCGACCTTATAATCGGCAGTACGCTGGCAAGACTTTCCGACAAATATCTAAAAACAGAAATACTCGACAAAAATGCACCGAAAACCCTCCTTAATAAACTTGTCCCGCCGACAAGACATTTGAAAGACCTGAGCGGAAGTTCAAGAAAAATCGGAACAGGACTTTTTTGGATAAATATGGCGTTATTGTCACTTTCACTGGGATTTGGGGTGCCGGCACTTTTGAATAAAATGATTAAACGGGATGTTGAAAAAGATGTAAACCAAAATGCACCCGCACAAAACTTTCAAACCGTAAATGCCGGATTAAATTCTGAAACCTTCAAACAATTTATGAAAACTTCTCTTTCACAAGCTTAATCTCATCATCCAGCGTCATTGAAGGATTTTCGAGCTTTTTTCGCAGAAGAAAGTCGAAGATTTTTTTGTATTTTGGCGAGGGTTCGAGTCCCGCCATCTCCAGAGTTTTACCGGTCGTTGCAATTTTAATTCCGCGCAAATTATCAAGATAATGACGCGCGATTTTTTCATTTTTTAAAGCTGCATAAAGAATTATGCTCTCGATTTCAACATTTTCAAAAGCTTTGTAAATTTCAAAATCCCCGCGCAAATCTGAATTTTCCAGTGCCGAAAAATCGTCAAGAATTTTCTGTTCTTTACGGGTTAATTCAAGCCGCGACAAATCCAGCAGAACACCCGCATAAATCAGCCAAATATTTTCAGAGTCCGGCGCGTATTGTTCCACCAATGGCTTGAGAGGCACAGCAGGAAGTGAAACCTGATTTGGCGTAACAAGTTTGTAAATCCCGCTTTCAATAAATTCTTTAAAAAGCGCGTCGCTGTTCAAACCGAGTGTTTTAATCAATTCTTTTTTCACGCGCTTGAAGCACATATCATAATTTATATTTTGCAAATATTCATCACGAAGCGCGCGCGTTTTTTCAGAAAGTTTAAATCCGAAACGGTGTAAAAACTTAAGCGCGCGCAGAATTCTAGTTGGGTCATCAACAAAACTTTTTTCATGCAAAACGCGGAGCGTTTTATTTTTCAAATCTTCAAGCCCGCCTGTAAAATCAAAAATTTCGCCGGTTGAGAGGGATTTGTAAAGCGCGTTCACAGTAAAATCACGCCGCAAAGCATCTTCTTTTAAAGAAACTCCGATTTTATCAACAACAGGCAGGTGGCCTTTGCGCGGATATTTCTCCGTGCGGGTTGAGGCAATGTCAACCTCGCGCCCGTCAAGTTTCACGCGTATTGTGCCGAAATCAGGGTTTACGCGAACTAAATCGCCAAAGCTTGAACAATCATCAATTGCGTTTCCCTCATAAACAATATCAACGTCAAGCGACTTTATTCCGAGAAGTTCATCGCGCACAACGCCGCCCACGTAAAATAGTTTATTTGAAGTATCCTTTAAACTGATGATGTCCATTTGCCTTATTTTAGCGTAAAATGAAGACTGAGACAAGAGGTATAATATCATGTTACAAGAAGCGACAAAAGCATTAAATTCAGCATTTAACAACAGTTTCATAAAAAAATTAAGCCAGTATCTTCACGACTGCGTGCGCGAAGAGGTTAAAAGCTCGACCTTCAGAAACCTGAAAGGCGACAAAGATAACAAATGGATTTTCCTGCAAGGAGAAGAAGAACTTTTTACGCATGGCAGAGAATACATTTCTCTTGACGGAAAAGACAGTAAACTTACTGAATTAATGCTTCAAAGCGAACTCGGCTCAAAAGACAAATATTTGATTTACGGATATCTGTTTTTGGTCGGGAAAAGCAATAAATCTAAGCGCCAGAACGAATTTTTGACCCCGCTTCTTTATATGCCGTGCAAATTAGAAAGAAACGGCGTAAATATCAACTGTCTTCCGCTGGATGAGGTTTTGTCGCTGAACACGGGCGCGCTGGCGGCTTTGATGAGAAAATCCGACGATGACGATGAAACAGATATTATGCTTGAAGGGCTTCTGGATGTTGTGCCGGATTTGCCGATTACGGAAGAAAAGCTGAACATCTTTTTGACAACTTTGAAATCACTCGTTCCGGAAGTTGAGATTTCTTACAACAAATCCGATTACGAAACAGAAGATAATATTTCAAAAACTATTGAAAAAGAATTTTACAAAGAAAAAATCGACGGCGAAAACGTTGAAGATATTATTGATGAAGAAGAACAGCAGCAAAAACAGCGCGTTAAGTTAGAAAAAATTTCCGTAACTTATCAGAGCGCGATTATTTTGACAAAACGTCCGTCAATGACGGCCGGCGTGCTTCATGAACTTACAAGAATTGCCGAGCAGCCGAGCGGAATTTACCGCGAAACCGCTTTGAGCATAATTAACGAAGAATTCGCACAAAGCAAGGAAAAATCAGTTCCGATAAAAGATATTAACAGCGTGAAAGAATTTTATCCGATAACTCCGCTTTCATTGTCTGACACGCAGCAGCAGGTTATTAAAAATATTGATAATACAAAATTTATTGCGGTTCAGGGGCCCCCGGGAACCGGAAAGTCGCAGACAATCGTCAATCTTGTTGCGCATCTTGTTGCAAACGGAAAAACCGTTCTGGTCGCATCGCGCATGGACAAGGCAGTTGATGTTGTTGCAGAACGTTTGAACGAACTCGGCGCATCACACATGGCGCTTCGTGCAGGACGTTTGAATTACCAGCGCTCATTGAGCAGCGAGTTGAACGCGCTTATTGCAGAACATTCCGGATTGGATGAAGATGTGGAAGATGCACTTTTTGCAGACACGGATGATATGAAAAACCATCTCAACATACTTTGGGATACCGAAAACAAAAGCGAAAAGATTATCAAACTCGAAAAATCATGGCATGACAAATCAATTGAAGTTCAAGAAGAAAGCGCACTTCATCCGGCGCCGGTTTTCATCAGAAAAAATCTTAAAAAGAACGAAGTTGACTCAATCAGAAATATTCTCAAAACTTTAAAGGAAAACAACGCAAAATCAGGAATTTTCAGCAAGTTCACGAACTTCACAACACTTTCAAACCTCAAAAAAATTCTTGATTTGAAAGAATTCAACGCGGATATGCAGAACCTTGCAAAACTTGCCGAAGAACTTCAATTTGCCGCAAAAATTTGTGATATGAACACGGTTGAAGAACAAATTCAAAATCTCGGCAATCTTCACGTAATGTCCGAGCAAATCAGGCAGATGAAAAAGAAACAGCCGCGTCTTGCAGTGAACATTCTCAAAAACAAACGCCGCGAGGCTTTGAAAGCGCTTTTGCGCGACGAAAACAAGCGCCGCAGACTTAAAGTTCACGCTAAATCTCTCGTTTCAAACAGAAAACGCCAGCAGACAAATATTCTTGAAGAAGAAGATTTTAAACCGCTTCTGGAGGCTTTTCCCTGCTGGTGCGTGACGACTTACGCGGTTTCAGACTCGCTTCCTTTGAAACCCGGAATGTTTGACGTTGCAATTATTGATGAAGCCTCCCAGTGCGATATCGCAAGCTGTTTCCCGATACTTTTCCGCGCGAAACGCGCCGTAATCGTCGGCGATGACAAGCAATTGCCGCACCTTTCTTTCCTTGAAAAAGCAAAAGAACAATCCTTCTTGAGTCAGTACGGAATTCCGGATAAATACCAGTTAATCTGGCGTTTCAGGACAAATTCAATGTTTGATTTGGCGGATTATTATTCGATAAATTCCGTCATGCTTGACGAACATTTCAGAAGTCTTCCGCCGATAATTAATTATTCAAATCACGAGTTTTACAACGACAGAATACGTGTTATGAAAAAAGACCGCAAAGATGACGTTGTACTTGAGCTTGAGGAGGTTAAGGACGGCAAAGTTGACTCCGACGCGACCCGAAATCTTCCGGAAATTGAAGCGGTTGTCAAACGCGTTCATGAAATAGTTATCGAAGATGAGCGCAAAAACCCTGAAAATCCTGTTTCCATCGGGATAATTTCACCGTTCCGCGCGCAGGTTGAGCAGTTGAAAGTTTCTTTATCAAAAGTGCTTTCAGACCACATGATTAAGAAGCATCAAATAGAAATCGGTACCGCACACACATTCCAGGGTGACGAACGCGACATAATCCTTATTTCATGGGCGATTGCAAACAACAGTTTCCCGCAAAGTCTTATTTTCCTGCAAAAGCCGAACCTTTTTAACGTTGCTGTTACGCGCGCAAGATACAAGACGATTAATTTCATCTCAAAAGACCCGACAGAACTTCCCGAAGGGCATTTCAGAAATTACATCAACTTCATCAAACATTATCAAAACACGCGTCAGGCAATGCTTTCAGGTGAAATTGAAGAAAATATTTACAAAAACGAACTTGAGCGCGAAATCGCCGCACAAATCCGCGAACTCGGCCACAAAGTTGTAGCAGGTACTGAAATTGCAGGTTTGAGCGCGGATTTGCTTGTTGATGACAAGATTATCGTTGAAGTTGACGGTGTGGAAGATAAAATTCACTCCTCAATGCCGGCAATGAAAAAACAGGCAATTCTTGAACGCTGCGGATTTAAGGTTAACCGGATAACCTTCCGCGAATGGCAATATTCGCAAAAAGCCGCACTCGACAGGGTTTTGAGAGACTTGCAGTAATTAAGAATTTAATATAGGGAAACGCCCGAACCTCCCAAAGCCACACACCCTTGTAATGTGAACAATGGGGCAGAAAGGAGGCTCAACATGAGGGAAGTAATTAAAAAAGTCCTACGGCTAATAGGACTTTTGTTAACATTAATTGCTGAACTAATGTAAGGGATGTGACAGCTGGTTAAGTTCCGCAAGAGCTTAATCAGCTCCCTATATTTTTATTATAACTTATTTTCCAGAAATTTCAAGTGGTGAAAATTCAGCAACAGCTGAAATCTATATAGCCGCCAACTATAAAGTTAAAAAAAGCCATAACTCCAAACAACTTGCTTTTTATTTAATATTTTTTGCATCAAGGAGATTTACAATCCGCATTAAAAGCGATAATTTCTCAACAGAAAAATTATCTATTTTTCTGTATAATTCTTCAATAATAATGCTTCTGTCTTTAAATTCTGTATAATCAAAAAGTTCACTAATATCTGTATCTACAGCTTTTACAATCTCAAAAAATATTATGCTGACATTGCAGTTGCAGGAATTATAAGATTAAACAAATTCAAGCAAAAAACATACCTGCATTTAAATCAGGAAATTACCACAAAAGATATTAACACAAAAGTGAAATTATGCGATGTTCCTGAAAAAAGTTATATTTGGAATAAAATCTACAAAACCGAAAAAATACGACAATACAATTTAAAGTTTACTGAGGGAACATTTTATGAAGATGTAATCTTTACACCTAAGGCTTTATACAATCTTAACCAAATGGTCACTGTTCCTGATACCTTCTATTATTACTGGCGGCATGCCGGTTCAATTGTCACTTTACGCTCACAAAAAGCTAATGAAGATCATAAATTTGCACGCCGCGAAGCTATTTTATTCTTCAAAAAGTATAATATAGATGTTTCAAATCTTTTGCCAGAAATTAAAAAATATAAAATATTCGGATTTTCTATATTTAAAATCAAGAAAAAAGGAAAAATTACAAAATATATCCTGTTCAATATTATAAAATTTACAGTAAAAGCTTCTTAAACAGATTTTTAGTGTATATTAGCAGATTTATTCAAAATTATTACTTTACATTTTTAGCCAAAAATGACATAATGTTTTTTATGATTAGTTCAACAGAAAAGAAACTTGCAGCAGGATTCTCAATCGCGTCCAATGCTGTCATAATTGTTCTGAAGTTCATTGCAGGAAACATTTCAGGAAGCATAAGTATAATTTCTGAAGCTATTCATTCTCTTAGCGATTTTCTTGCGTCCGTGCTGACATTTTTTGCAGTCATGAAGTCTTCAGAACCAGCAGACAAAGACCATCCTTTCGGACATGGAAGATATGAAGATATGTCAGGATTTATTGAAGGCGGATTGATTATTTTTGCAGGCATCTTCATAATTTATGAGGCTGCCCGCAAACTAATTTCAGGACATTTTCTCGAAACCGAAAGTTATCTGGGAATTGCAGTAATGGGATTTGCTGTTCTGGCGAATTTTCTTGTAAGCAGTTACCTTTTTCACGTTGCGAAGAAAACAAATTCCGTTTCTCTTTACGCCGACGGAAAACATCTTCAAACAGATATCTGGTCATCGCTTGGGGTCTTAATAGGTCTTGTGATGATAAAAATTACCGGACTTGTAATTCTTGACCCTTTAATTGCGCTGGTTGTGGCGTTATTTGTCCTGAAAGCCGGATTTGAAATTTCGAAAACAACTTTAAACAACCTTCTTGACGGTTCTCTGCCTGCCGGAGAACTTAATAAAATACGCAGGATTATAAACAGTATCAACGGAATTTCAGGCTGTAAAAATTTACGTGCAAGAAACGTCGGAGCCGAAAAACAAATTGAAATAACTTTATTTTTTGAAAAAAATATGACAATTGAATACTGCCACAATATTTGTGATGAAGTTGAGGAGAAAATAAAAGAACAGCTCGGCAATTGCAGTATTTCAATTCATGCTGAGCCAATATGCGAAAAGTGTGCTGCAAAAAAATTAAAATGAATTTTAATCAGAAGATTTACACTCTTCATATCTTTTGTAAAAAAAGAACAAAATTGCAAAACCTATAAATGCGAAAATACTGCCAGGCAGCGCGGTGTAATTATAAGTTAAACCATGAGCTATCGGTATGCCTCCAATAAAAGCTCCAAGAGCATTCCCGAGATTAAAAGAAATTTGTGAGCATGAGGCTCCTAAAAGTTCACCGCCTTTAGAGTTTCTAATTAAAAGCACCTGCTGGGGAGCCGAAACAGCAAACAAGCATGCTGTGCAAAATATCATTAAAATTATAGATATAAAAGGGTTTTTCCCAAAGAAAAAGATTACTATTAAAGAGATGCAGGCCACAAGTTGCGTAATTCCGGCAACTAGTGAAGGAGCATATTTATCTGACAATTTTCCACCCAAAATATTTCCGATATACATGCCGGCGCCTGCAAGTATCATAATAAAAGAAACATATTTAGGCAAAATTCCTGACAAATTAACTAAAAGCGGACTTATGTAGCTGTACCAGCAAAAAATTCCTCCATTACCCATAATTACAGCAAGTATCAAAAGCCATGGAGCAAGAGATTTGAAAATTTTAAATTGTCCCCGAAAACCTGTATCAGGAAGAGGTTTAATTTTCGGTATAAGTTTTAAAACATAATAGAGTATCAAAAATCCGAAAAGCCCAATTAACAAAAACGTAAGCCTCCAGGAAAAATTGTGGCTAATAAGAGTACCGAAAGGTATCCCGACAAAATTTGCAATTGTCATTCCGCAAACCATTGTTGCAACAGCCTGATTTCCTTTGTCATTATCTGCAAGTTTTTCTGCAACAATAGCGCCAACACCAAAAAAAGCACCATGGGGCAATCCTGCAATAAACCTTAATACACATAATGACAGATAATTTGGAGAAAATGCAGCTAAAAGATTTGCAACTGTGAAAACAGAAACAAGAACTATTAAAATATTTTTTAATGGTTTTGTTCTGCCAAAAATCACGAGCAAAATTGAGCCGAAAACAACGCCAAGTGCGTACAATGAAATAAAGTGTCCGGCTGCCGGAATTGAAATGGAAAAAGTTTTTGCCGTATCCGGAAGAATTCCCATCATGACAAATTCGGTCAATCCAAGTCCAAATGTTCCCATAGCAAGCGGGAGCAGGCATTTTGTTTTTCTCATATTTCATCTCCGGCCGTATACAAAAAATTATATATCAAACACTGAAGATAACAAGATTTTAACATACTTTATATTTGTTTATTGTATTAAACCGCTATATCTTCCTGTTCCATTTTGTTCATAGGGTTCCAGGTGTCTTTGAGGTTGTTTTTTATAAGATTTTGGTAGAATTTTTCTTTGTAATTCAACAAATCCAGTTGTTTTGTAAGTTCCTCAAGCTGCTGCTGCGCTTTAAGTTTAGTTGCCTGAATAATCCCGTACCGCTCCGGAATTGTGGAATCGCCCATTATGCATAAGTCAATATAGCGTTTAATCGCTTTGTTTTCTGTTCCGACAGAGCGAAGGCATTTAACAATTCTTACCCATTCAAGGTCGTTTTCAGAAAAAATTCTTATATTGTTTTGGTTTCTTTTTACAAAGGGAAAAAATCCGCTTTTTGCCCAAAAACGCAGTGTGTGCTCAGAAATTTCCATTTTATCCGCAACTTCTTTAATAGTATACATTTGAAAACCCTCCTTGATAAAATTTTAGCATAAAAAATTTTACTTGAGAGTTTCTATCAGGTTTTTCAATAAAAAACCTGCTTAAATTAATAAGCAGGAATTTTATTTTTGTAAGAACATTTTAAACTGCGGCCAATTCCAGCGTGCTGCAAATGTCTTTTGTTATCAATTCTTTTGTCAAATGATAACGTTCATACAATTCCTCAAGCGGAACGCGGTCAGTGAATTCCTTTTTGGCACCAAAATTCAAAACTTTCATACTGGAATTTCCGTAAAATCTTGAAACTTTTTCGCCAAAGCCGCCGTTTAAAATTCCGTCTTCAAGCGTGATTACCAAATCATGGTCATTTTTGAGGTTTTCAAGAAGTTCTTCGTCAACTCCTGTGATAAATTTCGGATTAATCAAAGTTGCGTCAATGTTAAGTTTATTTTTGATTTCTTCCTTAACTTCTTTTGCGAGATTGAAGAAATTACCAAGCCCTAAAATCGCGATTTTGCTTCCTTCGTGTTCAACCTTGAACTTGTTCAGAATTGAATAATCTGTTTTATCTTCAATTCCGGTTGATTCAAGAGGAATATTCGGAACTCTGATTGCGACAGGATGTTCGGTTTGGTTGAGGGCATGTTCAAGCATTGCAAGATATTCTTCTTTATTTGTCGGAGCCAAATAAACAATATTTGGAATATTGGAGATTAAAGAAATATCAAACGAGCAAAGATGTGTCGCGTCAGCCCCTGAAATTCCGCCCCAGTAAACAAGCATTGCCAGAGGTGAGTTGTTAAGAGCCAAATCCTGCGATAATTGGTCATAAGTTCTTTGAACAAATGAACTCATAATATGTAAAACAGGTTTTGCGCCGGATTTTGCAAGTGCGGAAGAATAAGCAACCGCGTGTTCTTCTGCAATACCGACATCTGTATAATTCGCACCGAGTTTTTCCCTAAAGTCCGGAGTGAAGCCAAAAACACCCGGAGTTCCGGCATTGACAGCAATAACTGTTTTGTCAGATTTTATTTTTTCAAGAAGGAAGTTTTTTGTAACAGAGTTGTAGTCTTCAACAGAAACTGACGGCGCATCGGATTTTTCATCAAGCGCTCCCGGAAGAATCCAGTGGAAAGCTTCTTTGTTTTGTTCCGCTGCTGCAAGCCCTTTGCCTTTTAATGTTCTGATATGAACAACAACCGGACGGGCGGCGTCTTTAACCTGTTTAAATCCTTCAATAAGTTTTTCAATATTGTTTCCTTCATTAACATAAATATAATCAAAGCCAAGGGTTTTGAAGAAGTTGTTTTCTGATTTTCCGTTTGTTTCGCGGAGTTCCTGAAGGTTTTTGTAAAGTCCGCCGTGGTTTTCGGCGATTGACATTTCATTGTCATTTACAACAATTATAATGTTGCTGTTTAAATCTGCCGCATTATCCAAACCTTCAAGTGCTTCGCCGCCGCTCAAAGAACCGTCGCCGATTAAAGCAATTACATTTCCTTTTTCGCCTTTCAAATCTCTAGCCTTTGCAACGCCGCAGGCAAGGCTGACAGAAGTTGAAGTATGGCCGACTTTGAAAAGGTCATGCCCGCTTTCTTCCGGAGCAGTATAACCAGTGTATTTAAGATATTTCGACGGGTCAGTGAACCCTTCTTTTCTTCCGGTCAAAATTTTATGCGGATAGCACTGATGCGAAACGTCAAAAACAATTTTATCAACCGGTGAATTAAACACATAATGCATTGCAATAGTTGCTTCAACTATTCCCAAATTCGGGGCGAGGTGGCCGCCGATGGTGTTAACTTTTTTGATTATAAGTTCTCTCATCTCACAGGCAAGAGAATTCATTTCGTCAATTGACAGTTTTTTCAAATCTTCGGGGGAATTTACTTTGTCTAAAATCATATTTTGCCTCTCCTTTTATACAATTTATATTTTACTACAATCATATTTTACAATTTGATAGCTGCTCTCAGTCAAGCCCTGAATAATAACTTTTATTAAAAAATTTTACATTTTAACAGATTAAAGGCAAAAAAATAAATTTTCCGACTTAATAAGAATGGAGAAAATTTATGAATATAAACTTTACAGGAATAAAAAATATCGGTTACTGTAACGCTTCATTTAACGATGAGGCTTTCAGGATTTTACAAAGCAGCGGCGAAGATGAATTTGATTACGAAAGCCAGACTCAGGAAGAAGAGGAGGACGATGCGTATTATCCTTTATATCAAAAGCAGGAAGGGCATACTTTAAACATCCAGCTTACTGATGATTTTAACGGAAAACATTTGAGTGAATTTAAAAAGGCTTTGAAAAACTCCCATTTACCCTATGCTGACTATATAAATCCTATTAACTCAAATTTTTTAAATATTTATCTGACAGATGATATTATAGAAGACGATGACGGAGAATTTAAAGATAATGTTTTATACGTTAATGACCTTGAAGTAGAACTCAAAGATAAAACACTGCCGGTTTTCTCTTATATTGCAAAACTTATATCAGAAATAGCGCGTAAACCCAAAGAAGAATTTGTAGTTAACAAAGACTACTTTGATTCAGACTACGCAAAAGAAGGCATAGTTTTTGGCGACAATATGGAAGATATTTATAAAGAAGATTATCTTGAGGTTATGGAAGACATTCACGACCCTCAAAATGTCAAAAACGGTGCAAATAAAATGAAAAATGTTATCATGGAATTTATGAGCAAATACTTTGAGAATTAAAATTATACAAACAACACCGCGACGGCACTAAGTCGTCGCGGCGGATAAAAACTATTCATTTGTGCAGCCCGGTTTCTTAACCTCCTTTTTGGCTAAACTCCGATATCGCGAAGCCGTTTCCCTTCCATAAGGTTCTTCTCGATGTTTTCAAGCGAAATACCTTTGGTTTCCGGAATCAACAATATAGTAAGAACAACGAACAGGATGTTCAAACCTGTGTAAATCCAGAAGGTTACGGCAATCCCGAAGGTGTTGATTAATGTCAGGAAAGTTGCGCCGATAATCATATTTACAACCCAGTTTGTAGTTGTAGAGCAAGCTACGCCGAAATCACGGCTTTTGAGAGGTTGAATTTCGGAACACAAAATCCATACGACAGGCCCTGCGCTCATAGCAAAACTTGCGATAGTAAATAACGTCATCAAAATGGCGAAAATCGAAATCCAAAGAGCGCTGAACCCTGCATTAATCATATATAAACAAACACCCAGCAAAAACGTTCCAAGCGCAATCCCTGCAAATCCTATTTTCAAAACAGGTTTTCTTCCCTGTTTGTCAACTGTTTTCATAGCAATCAGGGTCGCCAGAACATTCGTTGCACCGCAAATGACTGTTGCAATCATCTGCTGTTCAGTGTTCGCAAAACCGGCGTGTTTAAATATCTGCGGAGCATAATATAAAATTACGTTCATACCCGTAAACTGCTGCATTGCCTGCAATAGCATTCCGAGATAAACAGCACGCCGTACGTTTTTATTTTCTTTAAATAAACTCCAGCCTTCCTGCTTAACTTTAAGGCTTTCGTGAATTTCGTTTAATTCACTGTCCGCTTTCGCGTCAGTTGTGTTGAGCATTCTCAAGATTTCTTTGGCTTTTTCAAATTTTCCTTTTGAAGCAAGCCATCTCGGGCTGTCAGGCAGACCAAAAACAGCCGCCATCAAAAGCACTGCCGGAACAGAAATTACTCCGAGCATCAACCTCCAATGGCCGCCATAACTAAAAATCGTATCGGAAATAAAGGCAACCAAAATCCCGATTGTAACCATCATCTGATACATGGAAATAAGTTTTCCGCGGTCTTCTTTTTCAGCCATTTCGGAAAGGTACAAAGGCGCAACATAAGACGCAATTCCGACAGCAAATCCGAGCAAAATTCTTGAAATCAAAAGGATTGCAACATTAGGCGCCGCAGCAGAACCAACTGACCCAAGTACAAACAACGCTGCACCTGCCATAAGACTGGTTTTGCGCCCGAGTTTATATGAAATCCATCCTGTTGAAATTGCACCAAGTGCAGCACCGAGCATCATTGTTGATACAACCCATTCCTGAAGCCTGCTTGAGAGTTCAAAATGCGTTGTGATAAAAGGCAAAGCTCCTGATATTACACCGATATCAAGCCCGAATAAAAGTCCGGCCATGCCTGCCGCAAATGTGATAAAAACCTTCATGCGTTTCGCTTTTAATGCTCTGTCTGTTTCTGTCGCATTTTTGGGCAAAGCATCTTCCATAAAATCTCCTTCTAAAAACTATATAAATATTATGCCCCGTCTTTCTAAAAATTATCACTTTTGTTAATTTTTTTGAAAACACCTGCTCTAAAACTTAAAAAAATCAAATTTAATTTTACTCCCTTAAATAATTATAATGTCTAATTTTTTCAAACCCTTGATATGGTTTAATTAAATCAGTAAAGGGAAAAAATCATGCTTAAAAATATTTTAAATGTTATTTCTTTGACACTTTTAATCTCGCTTGCTTGCGCATATGCAGCAGGCGCGAACGAAGTCAAATTTGATAATCAGGATTTTGTATTGAAAGCCACGGCTCAATCACTGAATGTTCCGAACGCTTTAAACGAATACTTTCCAAAAGGCGAAAGCCATGACCATTGGACAAAAATGATAGGCGTTTATCATATTCCTGAAGAAAAAGATCCGATTAAATACGCGGAAGAAATTGACAAAGATATTGAAAAAGCCGAAAACTGCGTACTTTTAAAGTTTGTCAAAAACAATAAAACAGACCAGGCAGTAATAAGTTATCTTGAAAACGGTCAGGAAAACGGACAGAACTTTTTCACCTACAATGTTTACAAATATGAAAAAAATCCGGTTAAAGGAATTACCGAGTTTAAATATGCGATAAAGTATTTCTTCAAAAACAATGATGAAATTGTAAAGCTTGCCCAAACAGTCAAAAACGAAAACGATAAATATATGACAATGCTTATTTCTTCACCAATTCCGCCGATTGTGGAAAAAGAGCTGAATTAAGAAAAAACAAATTAATGAAAAGTTTTTTCAAACTTTACATCGGTTAAAATCTAATATAAACTATTTTTGTGATAAATATTGATAATCTTGATAACGAGAATTATTCACAGTTTCAATACCTTGTAAAGTCGAGGTATTCTTTTGCCGTAACCGGCTTAATTGCGATTTTGCGGCTGTTTCTGCTTAAGCAGGCAGCAAAAATTTCCAAGAAAAAAGTTCTTTTTATAACAACAACAGAACAAAATGCTTTGAAATATCAAAATGACTTGCGCCGTGCATTTGACGTGGAGGCGGCATTACTGCCGTTTCAAAATATTTCAATGTACGAAACCATTGCTCCGAACGGTTACGAATACGCCGAACAAATCAGAATTCTCCGCGAAAAACCGGAAATTGTAATTGCGCCGGTTAAGGTTATGCTTGAAAAATTCCCGGATGAGAGATTTTTTGAGGAAAATTCAATAAAACTAAAGGTCGGCGACGAAATAAATATTAAACAAACAGGCGAAACTCTTGTAAATCTCGGTTATAAGCGCTCGACCATGGTAAGCGACATCGGGGAATTTTCAATCCGCGGCGACATAATTGATATTTACTCGCTTGACAAAAAACCCGTAAGAATAGAGCTTTGGGGCGATGAAATCGTGGATTTGCGGTATTTTGACAACGAAACCCAAAAATCAATCGAAAAAATCAAAGAATTTGAAATCCTGCCTTTTCATAAATTTGTGTGCTACGCACGTAGAGACATCGGAACGATACAAGACAAAAACGCTGATGAGGGAATTAACGATTTCAAAAAACTTTCCCCGGAGCTTTCCGAACAATTGCAGGAGGAAGGGTATTTTGAAGGAATTGACGTTTATCAGAGTTATTTCAACGAAAATTTAGTAAGCGCGCTGGATTATTTCAAAGATTATCTTGTTATCACAGATGAAACCGCCGAGGTTTACTCAAAATTCGAAAGTTTTGACGAGGGTTACGAGCGCCAGATTGCAGAAAACCTGAAACTCGGGCTTCATTATGAGTTGAAAGACAGAAACCACGTAACTTTTGAAGGCTTCATCCAAAAACTTGCGGGATTTGTCAAAATAGGATTTAACAATTTTCTTGACGATGAAATGGACGAAATTGTTGAATTTAACACGCTTCCACTTAAGAACTTCGAGGCACATCTCGATGAAATTGCAAAGTTTATAAACGAGAACTCAAATTACAATATCGTCATTGCAACCGACTACAAAGAACGCGTAAAAGAAATTCTGAAAGAACGTGAAGTTTTTAAACTCATAACTTTTACAGAAAGCATAACTTCTCATGGCGGAATTCTCGAGGATTTCAAGACAATCATCTTCACCGACCGCGAACTTTTCAACAAGCGCTCAAAAGAGGTTACGGCGGCGCGGAAATCCTACTACAAAGAAAAACCCGAATATATCGAAAATATTAACGACATAAAAGAGGGCGAATACGTTGTTCACAGCATTCATGGTGTCGGAATTTACCGCGGTTTAAGCCAGCAGGAAATTGACGGCCAGTTAAAGGATTATCTGACAATCGAATACGCTGCAAAAGACCGCCTTCATATTCCTGCAGAACAGATTAACCTTCTTGTCAGATACCGCGGTTCTGGCGCAATAAAACCAAAGCTTTCGCGCATGGGCGGCAAAGATTGGGAAAACACAAAAGCCCGCGTGAAAAAAGAAGTTGAGCAGGTCGCTTATGATTTACTGCGGCTTTACGCAAGACGCAAAATGCAGCAGGGAATAGCTTTTCTTCCTGATACAAACTGGCAGGTCGAAATGGAAGAGGCTTTTGAATACACGGAAACTCCCGACCAGATGAAAGCGATTAGTGATGTTAAGGCTGATATGGAAAGCAGCGAACCGATGGACAGGCTTATCTGCGGGGATGTGGGGTTTGGCAAAACAGAAGTTGCAATGCGCGCGATTTTCAAGGCTGTAACTTCCGGAAAACAGGTTGCCGTGATTGTTCCAACAACAATTCTGGCGCTCCAGCATTTTCAAACCATCAGCGAACGGTTTAAACCATTTGGCGTAAATGTCGAACTTCTTTCACGTTTCCGAACTGCAAAAGAGCAGAAAGAAACAATTAAAAAGCTTGCGCTTGGTGAATGCGATGTTGTAATAGGCACCCACAGGCTTTTGCAGGAAGGAATTGTTTTCAAAGACCTCGGGCTTCTCGTAATTGATGAAGAACACAGATTTGGCGTGAAGCACAAAGAAAAACTAAAAGCGTTCCGCGAAAATATTGATATTATTACAATGTCAGCAACGCCGATTCCGCGGACGCTTTACATGTCGCTTTCCGGAATTAAAGACATGTCGATTATCAACACGCCGCCCAAAAACCGTATGCCTATTAAAACTTACGTCGGCGTCTGGAACGACAACATGGTGAAAAACGCAATTATCCACGAACTTGACCGCGAAGGGCAGGTTTTTTATCTTTACAACCGCGTTGAAACTATTGAAGAATTTAAATTCCAACTACAGCAGCTTGTACCAAACGCACGCATAGCAATCGGACACGGGCAGATGGATGAAAAAACTCTTGAAAAAGTTATCGTCGACTTTGCAAATCACGAGTACGACATACTTTTAGCAACAACGATTATCGAAAACGGCATTGACATTCCAAACGCAAACACCATGATAATTCATGACGCCGACCGCTTCGGACTTGCCCAGCTTTACCAGCTTCGCGGCCGCGTCGGGCGTTCGCAAAGACAGGCTTACTGCTATTGTTTCTACAAAAAAAGCAAGGAAATTACAAAAGAGGCTTTTCAGCGCCTGAAAGCCATAAAAGAATTCACGACCCTCGGAAGCGGATATCAAATCGCCATGCGTGATGTCGAAATCCGTGGCGTCGGTAATATTTTAGGCACAAAACAGCACGGGCATATGATAAACGTCGGTTTCGACACATATTGCCAGCTTCTGGATGAAACAGTCCGCGAACTCCAGGGCGAAACCGTTAACAAAAATAATCCTGCAATTGTCGATATCAATGTTACTGCATTTATCCCTGATGAGTGGGTTGGCTCTGCCGAACAAAAAATGATTGAATATAAACGTCTTGCAGATGTTAAAAATGATGTAGAACTGGATTACATCACAGAAGAATGGAAAGATCGTTTTTCGAAACCGCCGCAAAGTGTTGAAAATTTAATAAAACTTATACGCCTGAGACTTTCCGCAACCGATGTCGGAATTTCCTTAATCCGCGAAACTCCGGACAACATAAGAATTTACATGCCGTTTTTGGAGCCGGAGTGGAAAATTATTCAAAAATGTTTGCCATCTAATATATTGAAGAAAATAAAATTTACAATTGCCCCGAAGTCATGCCAGGAAGGTAATTCCATTTTGCTTTTAAATAATGCATATATGAATTTTGATGAAGTATTTAACATTTTGACAGATTTGTTTTATTATATTCATAAAATAAGTCATGAATTTACATATTAAAAGAAAGAGAGACATTATGAAGGGAAAAAAACTCTTAGTCACATTAGCAGCCTCAGCAATTCTTTTCACAGGCTGCGGTTTGAAATCCGGTAATGCGATTATCAAAGTTAATGACCGTAAAATCACTCAAGGCCAGTTTGACGAAAAAATGGACAAAGCTATGCACAATTCAATGTTTGCCCAGATGGGAGTTGATTTGAATAATGGCAAAAATGATTTCATCATCAACCTGATGAAAGTTAGAATTATTAATGAATTAATAGTTAAATCACTTTTAGATGGTGAAATTGAAAAACGTGGAATTAAAGTTACAGCAAAAGATACAGAAGCTGCAATTAAAGACATCATTCAAAAAGTAGGTTCAAAAGAACAGCTTGATACTATTTTAAAACAAAACGGAATCTCATCATCTGATTTCAAAAAAGATGTAGCAGAGCAGGTTAAAATTAAAAAACTTGCAGAATCTCTCGGAGAAGTAAAAGTATCAGATGCGGATGCAAAAAAATTCTATAACGAAAACATCTCAAGATTTAAACATCCTGAACAGGTAAAAGCTTCTCATATTCTTGTTGCTGCAAACAAAGCCGATTTAGCAGAAATCATTAAAGCTGAAAATGAAGGCAAGGAATTAAGCGAAGCTGAACTTAATGCAAAAGTAGAAGAAAGGATTAAAGAAAAACGCGCAAAAGCAGAAGCCATTCTCGCTGAAGTTAAGAAAGACCCTTCCAAATTTGCTAAAATCGCAAAAGAAAAATCAGAAGATCCGGGAACAGCAGTTAACGGAGGCGAATTAGGTTTCTTCCCGAAAGGAAAGATGGTTCCGGAATTCGAAAAAGCAGCTTTTGCTCTCAAACCAAATTCTATTTCAGATATCGTTACAACACCTTACGGTTATCACATTATCTTTGTTACAGACAGAAAAGAAGCCGGTCAGGAACCGTTTGAAAAAGTTCAAAACGATATCAAAGATTACATCACAAATCAAAAACAAGTTGAAATGGTTGACGATTTGGTTGAATCACTTAAAAAGAATGCAACTATTGAATATGTTGACGAAGCTTACAATCCGGACAAAGTCCAAGGAGAAATCCAAAAAATGTTCAATGCTCCCCAAGGACAAAATCAAGGAAATCAACCGGAAAAAGCCGATAAAAAAGTTAAAGATATACAAAAAAAGTAATCTTTATAAAATAAATAAAAAATCCCGCCATAAAGACGGGATTTTTTTATTCTGTCTAAATTAACAAATTGCTTATGAAGCAAATATTTATTATAATGAAAGCATGAAAAAGTTTGCTATTTTTAACCGTTTTAGGGATGCGGTTATCATCACAAATCACAATAAGGAAGCTGTTTACAAAAATAACACCTTCAAAAGATGGTTTCCCGAATTTTCGGATATCAAAAAGTTTTCGCATAACGCAAACTTTGACATTTGCCCGCTTGAAACAGAAAATCCCGAAAACTATTCTCCCATCTATAATGCAATGATGTCTAAAGAAGATTTTTCCGCAAGAATTTCCTACCAGAATGACAGCGGCAGACTTCAATACTTTGATTTGTATTCCGTTAGAAAATGGAAATACACTCTGATGTTTTTCTCCGACATCAGCGCTGAAACAGAATTAAATTCTTCCGAAAACTTAAATAAAAAACTAAAAGAACGCGTAATATATCTTGAAAATCAAAACAATGACCTGATGAAAATTAAACAAAAAGCCCAGGCTCAAGCCATCCGAATCGCTCTCATAAACAAAGTTTCCAACATCATCAGAGGTTCAATGGATTTGTCCGTAATCCTTAGCTCTGCCCTCAAAGAATTATCTGTTATGTTCGGAACTTTTAAAGCCTATTACGCGTCATATAATAACGGAGCATTTTGTGTTGAAGAGGTTTTTCCGAAAAAACATGCCGACTTAAAAACAAACTTCACCTTTGAAGAAGACACGGCTGAAACTATTCTCTCAGGCCGGATTTCAACCCAGCACTCCTTGAAAGAATACAAGGAAGCCCCCGCTTTTAAGCAGCCGGTTATGAGAATTGCCGTTCCTGTATTTCATATGCAAAAGCTAATCGGGGCAATAGTTTTGCTGAGTTATCAAAGGCGTGAATTGAGCGAAGAACTCGAAATCCTCGAAGCAATCTCCTCCCAGCTCGGAAACGCAATTATCAGAGCAGAACTTTACAACAAAAACGTCCAAACAGTTCACCAGCTGCAAAACACCCTCAAAGAATTAAAAGAAACCCAGCTTCATCTTATAAATTCGGAAAAAATGGCCTCTCTCGGCCAGCTTGTTGCCGGCGTTGCGCATGAGATTAATACGCCCATTGCCTCAATTAAATCAAATAATGCAATCCTTGCAAAATTCCTTCCGAAAATTAAAGATGAAGAAATTTCCTTAATTCTTGCTGATATCAATGAAGTAGACCGTGAAGCAATTCAACGAATCAGCCACATGGTAACTTCACTCAAAAAATTCGTCCGCCTTGATGAAGCAGAACTTCAGGAAGCAGATATCAATAAAGAGCTGGATTTAACGCTGGACCTGATTCGCCACGAAACAAAGAACAGAATCGAAATCGAAAAGCATTACAGTGACCTGCCTCTCATAAAGTGCTATCCGAATATGCTAAACCAAGTATTCACCAATGTTTTAATCAATGCATGCCAGGCAATAGAAGGGCATGGAAAGATAACAATTTCGACTTCTTATACCCCGAAAACTTTGACTGTGTCTATAAAAGACACTGGAAAAGGCATAAAAAAATCCGAAATAAACAAAATTTTTACAGCCGGATATACTACAAAAGGAGTAGGAGTCGGAACAGGATTAGGATTGGCAATTTCTGCGAAGATAATTGAAAAACATAAGGGCAAAATTATTGTAAACAGTGAAATTGGTCATGGTACCGAGTTTATTATTACTATCTGTAGTGAGTAGTATGTGTTAAAATTTATTACAAATTTAGCACTACTATAATTGAATTTCATCAATTATTAAAAAAACAATCGTTAAATTTGAAATATTATCCTAACAACCACATGACAGATTTTAAAAAATAGTTTATATTATAAGTATAAAGTGTGAGTGTTACCCTTTATTAAATCTCACAAATCGACAGTAAAAGATTAAATTGTAAATAATTATTAATTAAAAGTAGGTAAAAAGGCAATAATATTCTATCAAAATTCTTTATAGAAATATAAGTGTGTAGAATATTTTTGTAGTGTCGGAGGAAAATGATGACAATTAGTGTGAACAGCAAGAAAAAACAGGTTAAAAAATCTTTTGATGAATTGTTGATGGATTTAAGAACAAGCAATTCGGAAAAAGTAAGATATAATGCCGCACGCGTTTTAGGCGAAATGGGCGACTCAAAAGCTGTTGAACCTTTAATCGAAGTTTTGAAACATGACAAAAATGGTTCCGTAAGATTATATGCAGCAAGAGCATTGGGCGAACTTGGCGACTGCAAAGCAACAACTCACTTAATTGAATCCTTGCGCGAAGACAGAAATGTTGACGTACGAGTTCGTGCAGCAAGAGCACTCGGCCGCTTGGGCGGAGCAATCGTTGTTGAACCGCTTGTTGAAGCTTTGAATGATGAAAACCCGCAAGTTTGTATCACTGCAACTGACGCTTTAATTGAAATCGGCGATGTTGCAACTGATGCTCTAATTGAATCACTTGACCATGAAAAAGTAAATGTACGCTGTGATGCAACAAGAGCATTGGGCGAAATAGGCAACAAAAAAGCTGTTGATAAAGTAATTAATATGTTGTATGACGAATGGGTTAACGTAAGAATTTACGCAGTAACTTCTCTTGGAAAACTCAATGACACAAAAGCAGTTCCGGCATTAATTGATGTTATGAAAAACCGTAACGAAAATGAACTTGTCAGAGCAGGCGCAGCAGCAGCACTCGGTGTACTTCGTGACCAGCGCGCATTGCTTCCTTTGAGAGAACTTATTATGGAAGCAGAAGAGCTTGGCGAACTTGAAGACACAGCATTGAAGTCCTTCAAGAAAATAATGGCTGCAAACTGGCAGTCAATTCCCGGTGCAACAGCTCAGAAAAAACCGGCAAATGCATTTTAATCAACACTTGAAATAATTCTCAAAATCAATATGTACAAAAAGACCGCTCTTGTTTCAGCGGTCTTTTTTGTAATCCGAAAATTTCAGAACAAAAATAAAATCTCCGATATCTTATGGCTGCGGAAGATTTTTCCAGTAAGGCTTGCCCTCATCCCCAGGGAATCTGTCCATCAATGCAAATTTTGAACAAGCAGTACCATTGTCAGACCAACTTCCACCGCCATAGCCGCCATCCGAACTGTCACATAGACTTCCGTCTGTAGTTCCGGTAAAAGAGCAGCACCCCGCACCTTCTGAATGTGCTGACTGGAAAGAACTGTTAATACTTGACGGGAGTAACTGATTATTTTGGGCAATCTGAAAATAAAAAACATCATAGCCAAATTTGTTAGGGCCTTTGTGCCCGTTTGTATCAACTACAAAATCCAAACTATACCCCCACCAGCAGCCGCTGTTAAAAATAATCATGCCGTTTTTTGCAGCAAATGCGCCGTCATTATAACTATCAGGGTTAAACTTTTTCCTGCCCTTTTCAACACTATAAAAATATTCCTGATTATAGCCAAGCAAACGCAAGTCGTGTTTTGATGTCGTCTCATTATCAAATTTTGTTACGACCTGAAAATATTTAGAAAAGTCTTTTATAAAAAATTGTGCGTTATCTCTTGTACCTCCGCTGCAATAAGTCTGCCATAGCTGCGGGTCATCATTTCCCATCAAAAGAACCGCCTGATAAACAAGTGAGTATGCTTGCTTAAACCTGGCCTCTAACTCTTTGTTCCTTGCATTATTTATTACAGTTGGAAGAGTCATAGCGGCAATAATTCCGATGATGCCGAGGGTGATTAGTACCTCTGCCATTGTAAAAGCGGGCTTTTTGAGAGGTGAAAAGTGAGGAGTGAAGCGTGAAAAGACCGTTTCATTAATTAGTGAAGAGTGAACAGTGAACGGTGAACGATTCTTTACGTTTTTATTGCACCGTTTTACTTTAGACGTATTTCGTTGCGTCATTGCGAGCATAGGCGTACCCACAGAGCATCCTGCCTCAAGGACTCCATTTTTTGATTGAGTATCAAAAAATGGAGGGTGCTCGTTTACTAGCCAATGATGCAAGCAAGCAATCCTGCTTGTTATTCTTTGCTTCACGACGAAGTTCTTGGGAGATTTGTTTTCGAAACGATAGCGAGCTAGCGAGCGTGTTTGAGAAAATAAATCTCCCAAGAACGACCTGTACCGTCCCAACAATGTAAAATTAAAGAAAATCCTTACAGGAGCCGGGCTATAAGCTGCCACCCCCCCCCC
>ENA-ORUW01000575-ORUW01000575.1-human-gut-metagenome-genome-assembly--contig:-NODE-575-length-35219-cov-446.841912_pt1 | contig 35219 bp, 42 predicted proteins | sample MGYA00242088_ERZ509227 | MGnify/ENA primary metagenome ERZ509227 (study PRJEB26280, sample SAMEA2338816) | human gut metagenome | biome: human gut; feature: human-associated habitat; material: faeces... | reverse complement strand
GAATCACCGAATACTTTTCTACCTATATTAAGCGCACCGTTGACATCGGCATTGACACGGCAGATAGCGCAAAGCCTGTCAGAATGGTTGATGTCAAATTTATAAACTAATTGCATGTTAGCTATAATATCCTCCTATTATTGACAATGCAAATATACAATATTGTAATTACAATAGAAAAAAATACATGTTAATATATTATAAATATATTATCTTTTTGTTATTTTGATTTTTCTAGCTATCTTAGCAACTTGAAAATAGAACAAGTATAACCATTTATAATGGTGTCAATTTATTCCTTAATACCATTAATAATTATATATCATGGCTGATATTGATTTAGGAGCATTAAAATTCAAGATAGGACTAGATGATTCAGGTCTTGACAAACAGATAAAAGACATACAGAAGAAGTTACAGGACACTTTCAATCAGGAAATGTCCTTCAAGCCTGTATTGACTGATATTGGTAAGATTAACAAACAATTGTCAGAAGTAGCTGAAAAAATAAAGAATGCAAATGAAAGCGCATCTAAAGTAGGAAATGGTAAATCAAATAAGAAAATGGACATGCTTGTCCAAATCGAAAATTTATCAAATAAAATAGTTGAAGCTACAAGGGAGTATGACAGATTAGAAAAGACTTACCGTAACCTAGGCAATGCAGGCGGAGATAAGGGGATGGCTACAAGAAAAGCCAATCTTGAAAGTCAAAAGAAAGCGATAGATGATCTTGTCGCTGAATTGAACAGATTGAAAACCGCATATTCCCTTACAGCTAACAGTGCGCCTAAATTGTCTATTTCCGATGAAAGAGAACTTAATCTTCTACGCCAGCAATATGAGATGGAGATTGCAAGGACAAAAGAAATGGATAGACAGGCTGCAAAACAAGAACAGGCAAACAGAAGAATGCAGCAAGCCAATCAGAGATATCTTCAATTTTTGTCAGGTCAGTCAGGTCTTGCACTTGGTATGCCGGAAGGGAGTGCAGAAGACTTGAATAGGAAGATAGCAGCCATACAGAAACGTCTAGAACTGTTGACTAAATTTAAGGTTGAAATCCCTTTGAATAGCAGTCAAGTAACAAAGGCTGATACTCTTATTCAAAGATTACAAGGTAGATTGGAAAAATTGCAATCGTCTTTGAAACAAACGTCAACTAATGAATTGCTTAATATCAATCCAACATCTATCAATCAGGCTAATAATCTTATTTCTGAATTGACTAACAGGCGAAATGCTCTTAATACAACTGATGCGAACTATAACCGCACCCTTACTCTTCTTAACAGAAAGATACAGGAGCATAACAAATTTGTCAGTGAAGCGACAGCCTATGGAGTGAAGATGCAGCAAACCAATCAGAAAAATGCTGCAAGCTCTAAAGAATTTACAGAAGAATTGACAAAGCAAAGCCGCATGATGCGTGAGTTCGTGAACACTTTGAAGACTTACGCAGGGTTTTACTTTTTCAGAGATATGTTTCAGGAACTTGTTGCCATTCGTGGAGAGTTCGAGTTACAACAGGTGTCATTGCGTGCCATCATACAGGATGCAAGACGTGCTGACCAGATATTCAGTCAGATTAAGGGTCTTGCTGTAATATCTCCTTTCCAGTTCAGTGATTTGGTTGGATATACTAAACAGCTTGCAGCATTCCAGATACCTGTCAATGAATTGTACGGTACAATGAAAAGCCTTGCGGACGTTTCCGCAGGTCTTGGCGTTGATATGGGACGTATCATTCTTGCCTATGGCCAGATAAGAAGCGCAGGTGTGTTAAGGGGACAGGAATTACGCCAGTTGACAGAGGCCGGTATTCCTGCATTGGATTCATTGAGAAAGAAACTGGAAGAAGTAAGAGGCGTGGCTCAAACTACTGATGATGTGTTCAACGCCATATCAACACGTCAGATTCCTTTTGAGTATATTCGGGAGATGTTTACCACAATGACGGAAGATGGTGGTATGTTCTACAAAATGCAGGAAATACAAGCTGCGTCTTTGAAAGGTATGGTAAGTAACCTTGCCGATTCATACAAGATTATGATGAATGACATAGGCGAGGCGAATGATTCCGTTCTGAAAGGAATTGTTGGAAGCATAACCGATGCAATGAACAACTGGAGATACTTCTCTAAAGCAATAGAGGGTGTTGCTGTAGGATATGCCGCATTAAAGGGATTACAGCTAGCTAGAACAGCCATGCTTGGTAAAGAAGTTGTTGCAATAACTAATGCAATTAAGGCTGAGAAATTACGGGAAGCCCAGTTGCTTAAGCAGGCTGCAATGTACCGAACGCTAACTACTGCCGAGAGATGGAAGATAGCGACAGCATCCAAACTGTCTGCCGTAGAGATAGCTGCTGCCGTTAATTCGGGAAAGATGTCGGCAGAGATGGCAAAACGTATCCTTGCCACGAATATGTTGACACAAGCTGAACGGCACCTTCTTGTCACCGAACTTAAACTGACAGGTGCGGAAGCTGCAAGAATGTTGTCTATGACAAAAACGACAATGTTGATGAACAGATTCAAACTGGCAACATTCGGTTTGACAAATTCATTGAAAACATTGTGGCTTACGATAAAGGCTAATCCGCTCATGACGATACTTACCGTTGCAGGACTTGTGGCGGAAGCGTTTCATGTGATGTCTGCACGCTCGGAAGAGTTCAATCAGAAGATAAAGGACAGTGCAAAGTCTTTCCGCGAATCATACAGTGACTTGCAAAAAGACCTTGACAAGATAAACTTCGACAAACTCACCCCAGAAAACCTTGAACAGCTTGATACGAAACAGTTGCAGTCGTATGAGGAAACACTGACTGGAATATTGTCTAAATATGGCAATATGGGGCAGTATATAATACAGAACAGCAAGAAGATAGATGATCAGAAATCACGTGTGGAATATCTGCAAAAGTCAGCATCGGAACTAGAGCAGGTTTATAAACGTGCTGCTGAAAATGCGGATATAATGTTCAAGGCGGATAAGGCAACATCTACGGGCGTATTTGGTGATTCATTCTCTGATATGCTTAAAGATTACGAGAAATCATCCGTAAAACTCACTTCGGCAAGTAAGGATATAGAAGAGTTTCGTGGTCAGATAGTACAGGCATCCAAGGAAATTATAAACATGGGTAAGGGTACTAAGGAATGGAGAAACGAACTTACCGAACTGATAAACAAAGGGGCTTCGGCAGCTACTATTGTAGAGAAGATACGTTCTTTGGCTGAAACGTCAGGAGATGCACGGACATTTGAAATATTCAAGAACAAAGCCCATTTTGACAGTGAGGAATTGTTGAAGGAGTATGAGAAGTTGAGGATGGGCATCACGGATGAAGTAAAAAAACTTGAATCATCATTTAATTTATTTGCAAAATATACTGAGAAAAAACTTAAAGATGTATTTGGTAATATAGATGTAAAAAACCTTACTGATGAGCAACAGAAACAATTAAAGATACATCTTGATGAATTTGCAGTAGCTAATGAATTAGGGGAAAATGCTAGAAAGAAATTAAACGAACTGGCAAAAGAAAGATGGCGTATTCAATTTGAACTTGATGATAGGGAAGCCCAAGCAGGATTGACAGGATGGAAGAAATCACTTGACGAGATTACAGGAAAAGCGTGGACTATAACAATCAAAACGTCAGATATAAAGACTGTAGAAGATTTCTTTAATGCCGTAAAAAAGGAATATAAGGATTCAAAAAGTACAATAAAAAACTATCAGAGAACTATTGACAAATTTTCCAAAGAGGGTAAACTGAAAAAAGTAGGGGATAAATACGAACTGACAGGATTGGTAGACCCTGAAGAACTTGAAACATTAAGGCAAATAATAAGCGAGTTTAACGCTGCCAACGAAGCGATGTCAAAGGCTACGGGAACAGCAAAACAATTCAACCTTGAACTGGAAAAGCAGAAGAAGAAAGGACAAAAAAGAGATCCTCTTGCTGACCTTTGGAAAAACAGGTTGTCATTGCTTGAATCCGCCTATTCCAAGTTCAAGGATTTGAGCATTAACATAGGTAAGGAAGAAGCCAAAAAGCAGATTGAATCCATCTACGGTTCACAGGCGTTAAAACTTGGCGTAGACCTTGTATATGACAAACAGGCTATTGTTGACAATTACAACAAGGCTGCAAAGGAATTGGAAACACGTGTTCCACAGGATGCTGTTAAAAATGCAAGGAAAGCAGCCGAATTGTCCTCTGAAATTTATGTTGATGCAGCCAAGAAGGTGATGAAGAGGATTACGGATGAGTTTGACAGATACAAGAACAAGTATGACTTTTACAGTGACATACTTGGAATAACAGGCAATACTGATCTCGCATTAGACCTTGCAGTTCAGTTTAGTGGTGACACATCTACTATGGCTGAAAGTTTTGCAGCAGGTATATATAACAATTTGCAATCCGCATTGGCAGGAATGAATCTTGACCTTGGCGTTTCTGTCGTGCCCGACACATCTTCATTCACCTCAATGAACCAGTATATCAATCAGGTACAGGAGGCTATTAAGGGGAATAAGAATATAGGTGATGAACAGAAACAAGTTATCCAAGGTATGATTGACGCATGGAAAGGCTATTTCGGTGAGATGGCTAGACAATATGCTAATGATTTGGCTGAATATGGAGATTATTATACCCAGGTGGATATTATCAGAGAAAAGTACCGTAAAAAGATCGCAACCGCAGAAGGAATGGGTAATACATCCTTGACTTCCGCATTGCAGAAAAGCGAAGAGATGGACTTGTTTAAGTTGACTACCGACTATCAGAACTTCTTCGGTGCTGTTGAAGCAATGTCTATGGAAGCTGCAAATACTGTAGCTGACAAGACAAGGGAAATGCTTAATAGTGCATTCAGATCGGGTGCTATCAGTGCAAGAGAGTACATGAAAGAACTTGAACGCGTGGACAAGCAGATAGAGAAGATGATGAAGAACAATCAGTCTGACTTGCAAACATACATGAAAGATGGTATTGAAGGTCTGTACAACAAGAGATATGATGCTGGAAAGTCAAAGATGATGGCAGGTATGAATGATATGCAACAGGCTATGGCTGACATCAAAAATGCTTCCAAGGCATATGAGGACGCAATGAAGAATGGTGATGAAGAAGCCGCCAATGCCGCTTTGAGTGCCAAGTCGGAAGCCGAATCAAGATATAAGAGCGGACAGGAAGCTGTCAAGACTGGTAAAGGAATGATGGCTGCCGCACAGAACGCTTTGCAGACGGTAAATCTTATCGACTTTATCATAACCAACATATACAATGCCATAAAAGCCATGCAGCAGATAATAGCATCCGTGTCCAACCTTATGGATTCTATGGGTAAGGATACTGACAGTGGTTTCATGCGCGAGATGAACCAGTTCTCGGAAGCTATGGGCGTTATGAATGAAGGAGTGAAGAAATCATGGGATTCATTCAAAAGCGGTGATTTCGCAGGTGCGATAGGCTCGGCTATATCCATGCCGCTTGATGTTATCGCTACGTTTAACAGACAGCATGACAAAAGGCTTCAAAAACATATAGAGAATCTTGAATTTGAATCAAAGAAGTTGACCAATATCTATAATATGCTTGAAAAGGAATTTGAGCACATTATAGACCCGGCAAAACTTGATGAGGTTACATCCCAACAGGTATCAAATCTGAAAGAACAGTTGCAAATTCAAAAGGATATTCTAGCAGCCGAAGAGGACAAGAAAAAAACTGACAGGGAAAAGGTAGAAGATTACAAACAGACCATAAAAGAATTAGAGTATGAGATAAGATATTATACGGAAACGCTTGCTAGCGAATTGTACAGCATTGACTTGAAAGGCTGGGCTAGTCAGATAGGTGACGCTCTTGTCGAAGCATGGCTGAAAGGGGAAGATGCAGCCAAGGCGTACAAGAATACCGTAGCGGACGTTATGAGAGATGTTGTTAAAAGCTGGGTTCAGCAGCAGTACATAGAAAAGGCAATGCAACAGGTACAGACTACATTATTTGGAGCGGACGGTAAAGGTGGTATGTTTGCGGATAACAAGATAGATAAGGATGAACTTATAATACTAGGAAATGTAATGGGTTCATTGGAATCAGCCTTTGCGGAAGCCGGAGGTGTAGTCAATGAGATAAACAACGCCCTTGGTGGTATGCTTACTGAAACGGAGGAAAATGCGGAAGGTCTGTCCAATGCCATTGCAGGAGTTGACGAGAATACATTTAATCAAGCGTTGGGGTATCTTAACGGGATGAGATACGAAATGGTTGTACAAAGCGATCTTCTCCGTCAGTTGGTATCGCTTAACGGTGGTTCGGCAGGAACGGGAGGAACGAACATGACAGCAATACAGCAGTCACAGTTGGAGGTTCTCACCCAGCAGCTTGCCGCAACTATGGCGATAAAGACAGCACTTCTAAGTGTAGTTTCTATCGCTCCAAGGTCAGGCGGAAATGCGATAAAAGTTATTGTAGACTAAAAAATACGCCCTACCAACTTCACAGTTGGCAGGGCGTTCCAGTTTGATTATGAACAGAAAAAATCCAATCACTTGAGGTGCTTGGCGGAATCGAACCGCCGTTATCAGTTTTGCAGACTGTTGACTAAACCACTCATCCAAAGCACCAATTTTTATGCAAATATAGAAAAATAATTTTTAAATTTACATAAACTTTAAAACTATTTTTGCTATCTTTGCACTAATAAACAATGTACACGAATGGCTATATCTAAATATTTTATAAAGAAAGGAAGCGATACGGCAAAGGATTTGTATGCCACATACAGGCTGTATATACTTGAAAGCAAGGGATTATGGGATTTGCCGACAAGAAAGGAAGCCTATGCCGAAAAATGGTATGACAAGAACGGTCAGAAGGTGTACGAACCTGTCACGCCTGTTTACCAGCCAACGGAAGGAAGCATAACATTTGCCGCTTTGGGAGATGTGGAAACGGTAAAGACGAATATCCGTTCGTTCTATTCATATATAACCAATGTGATACCTGCCACTCCCGGTACGCCATACGGTTCATCCTCTTTCTCTATATGGAATGATGTATGGGGAGAATCGGCAAAGCAGGTGATAAGATGCACGGGTTTTGAAACAGGCGCAAAGATGAGTTATCAGGACGTTCAGGACTTGCAGAACCCGGACCGACTTGTGTCCGCCTATACATTTTCGTTAAATTTCAGTATTGACCAACCAACTCTTTAAAGTCCAATGATTTTACAGATTAAAAGAGGAAATAAGGTTATTGCGGAGAGTGCTGATTTCTCATTCAGTTCGTCTTTGCAGGAAGTAAGGAAATTGACATGTGAGGTCGTTTCCGTTATTCCGATACAGTTCAAGGCATATAATTCCAAGAGCGAATCGGAATATGATACAGTTGTATATAACGGTAATACATTCATCCTGTATCAAGCTCCATCAGGAGATAATCTTAATGAGGCTGGTAAATATAAATATTCTCTCTTGTTTTACGGAAAGGAAGTTTTACTGCAAAATGTTGCATTTCTTGACATAGTAAGCGGAACAGGTGGGGAAATAAACAAGATAAGATACACACATGGCGGTCTGTTCCAGTTTTGGGGTGATGCAAAACAGCTTGCAGCACGTATAGAAGCGAATATACAGTCTTACAATGCGTCATTGGGTGCAGGATATACAGGCATTGGCACATGGACGCTCAACGTGGATGCAGAAGGCGAACTGACGGAGGATATGATTGACATAACCGATGGGACTAACCTGTTTGAAGCATTGAAGAACTTCTATGACAAGTTTTATCTCAATTATTACTTCTCAACGACAGCGAACGGTGGGATAATAACCATTACGGACAAGACAAGACCGTCCGTAAACTGGACATTCAAGCAGGGTGACGGTGGGGGTGCTGTAAAGGTTTCCTCTTCCGTAGACACAAGCACACCTGTTATAACCCGAATCATACCACAAGGTGGAAGCAGAAACGTTCCGCCTGAATACAAGAAGGACGCTAAGCCTGCCGATGAATCACGCTATTGCCCGTACATCCTTCTTCCGAATGATTCTGCTGGGAATATAAGATATTATATTGACAGCGAATACGGATTGAAGAACTATGGTGTGAGAGGAAAAACCATATCAAACACGTTCAGTGGGATATACCCTTCCATCAGAGGGAAAAAACTTGGCGATCTGTACCCGTCAGGACTTCCAGAATGGGATACATACAAGGCGGATGGAGAACCAGACCCTCAATCGGGTAAGGTGGCAGGTGAGGGTGCTAGCGCATCTACACGGATAGACAAGATTATCGGTTCTACTCCTATAAAGAGTGATGATAGTGACAGTTTCTTCATTTATATGACCTCTCCCGGATTCAACCTAGGGTACAAAGTATATGAGGACGGTGATTCATCCGACAAGATAAACGACAATGTGCAGCCCCAGTACAAACCCCATGCTATGTTTGACAAGTACAGGGATTTCGAGAGTTTTGATATATATGGTACAAGGGCATATTATGACCAGCCTGTAAAGGTTACTGCCACATTCTCCGGGAAGATGCTTTTCAGTATATTACCTATAGGAAGTGATGCTGTAGGGAAAAAGGTGAAGATTAACCTACGTATGGTTTTAAACCGTGTATTGGGTCAGGCTTCTCCTTTGAAAGAGGTTGTTATCGGAGAGGAAGGTGCTACTGGTATGCTTGAAATACCTTACGACAAGACCGCTCTTGTAGGATATATAGAAAAAGGTCAGAATACGACAGTCACCATACGTGTTGAGTTCACGTTTGATTCCGATGTTCCTGCCGGAAGCTGTAAGATAGGCTTTAGTGAGGAAATGACCTGCAACATACATTTCGGTAATCAGGACGGTTCACAGGACAGGTTCTATTATAAATATGCTTCTGTAACGGACGCGGTGTTCAGTATGCGTACAGGAACTTATACGGGAACGGAATTTAAGATAAACAAAAACGGTATTATTCCTCTTTACGGTGAGGTGAACGGTGATACGGGGGAAACGGAAGAGGATGTTTCCATGTTTAATAAGGGGGCACGATATAAAATATCATGCTACAGAACGGATAGCGACAATGCCAAACTTCCGCTTTATACGGATGGTAAATCTCCTTCAATTGCAGCAGGAACGGAGTTTGTCATTCTGAATATCGTCATGCCCGAATCTTATGTGACAATGGCTGAGAACACACTTGAAAAGGCGGCTCTTGACTACCTGTCAAGATATGACCATGAGAACCGAACCGTTTCACTTGACATATCTAGCGGATTTGTCGCAGAGCATCCTAATCTTTTCATTGACTTCATAGAAGGAAATATGCTAAAGGTAAGGGATGATGGAATAGGCGTATTCGATTTCTCTGATAACGGTCAGATAGTGGATATGCAGTTACAGATACAGTCTTTGGAGATTAAATACTCCAAGGAGAATATGTTCCCGTCATATTCATGCACCATTGCAAGAAGAAAGATACTGTCTTTCTATGAACGGCTGGCACAGGAGAATCAGACCGCTTCAACACAGAATACGACAAATGTAACATTAGGTGGAAGTGGTACGGGAAGCGGAAGCGGAACGGGAAGCGGCGGTGGAAGTAGCAATATAACCAATGCCGATCATGCCAATTCCGCATATACGCTAGATGAGGACACACCTGTACATAACTGGTTCTTATCCGCGCTGAACGATGATGATGCGCAAGGCATAATCAATTTTCTCAAAGGTCTGAAAATAGCCGGGAATTTGGTAAGCCGCATTGTGAAGCAGGGTGACAAGGATGTTACCTACACCGATGAAGACGTAATGAGCGCATTACGTGTAATGGTTGAGATAGAGAAGCTGAAAGAGATATTCTTGCGGAAGGACAAGGAGGATTCCACTAAGTACTTGTTATCCTTACTGGGCGGAGTCTTGATTAAGAAATATGCCAAGTTCGGTGATTTCATCGACTCCATGATTGCCGGTAAAGGTGCCGGTATCTATCCTGACGGGCGCGGTCAGTTCGAGCGTCTTGAGGTGCGCGGTTCCGCAGTGTTCAAGGAGGTCATCTATAACCGCCTGAACGCACAAGAGGGCGATACGTCTTACTCCGAGAACGGGGTCATTGAGTCCGTGACTTTGGAGAGCGACGGAACCTATACCCTGAAATTGCGCAAGCGTTGGGAGAATGACTTTACCGCATTCCAGGAGGGGGATGTGGTCTATGGGATTGTGAACAACCTCTTTTCTACGGGGGAGTATTACACTTCATGGGTACGTGTGCTGTCGAAGAACATAGCGGCCAACTCCATCTCGGTACTGGTGTATCCGGACAGCGAGGTGCCGGGAGGCCGGAACTATCCCCCTACTGAGCTGATGATTATCACGCGCAGAGGCAATGCCATCAATGAGGACAGGCAAAGCTACTGGTATTTGTCCGCCACCACGGATAAATGTCTTGTCTGGCTGGAAGGAGTAACGAAACCTGTCCTGGAACAGAACAACTATTACATGATATTGGGGCGTTTGCCCAATTTGGATTTGTTTGACAATCTCCCCATCAACTATAAGCACTCGTACATATTCGCCCGTGCCGGCATCTTCGGTGAACTTTACCGGGTGGACTGGCAGGGACTGCCCGTACAGGAACTGGTGGACCGTGGCTTTTGGTCGGCCGAAGTCGCGTCCTCTGAAAATCCTTACACCAATACGCAGGAGCGGGCGGACACGGTTTGGCACTACGGCTGCAAATGGAAGTGCCTGATGACGGGAACAGCCGACGAACCGCAATATGCGGCGGCCGGATGGGCGATGCTGGAAGGGAACCCGGAATTTACGATAGAGATCGGCAGCACAAAGGGGTGGTATTTTGATATCGAGACTTTTTCCACAACGCTATATATTATCGGCAAGCTGTACAACCGTGACGTGACAGATCATATACTTGACGCTGATGTGAGCTGGACGCGTGATACCGGGAATGTATCAGAAGATAACGCATGGGCGGTGAAGCGTGCCGGCGCCGGGAAAAATCTTCCTCTGACGATAGATGATCTCGGACCGAATTATACCAACATGCGGGTGTGTACGTTTAAAGCACAGGCGTTATTGCGTGACGGGCAGCAGTTTGAAGTGGCGGAGAATTTTGTAACATTTTAAAATGGTTTTATACAATGGCAACAAAGCAACGAAAAATAGAAATCAACTACCGGCTGTTACAAACCAGTTGTAACATCGAGGTGGTGGGCAGCGTGCCGGACATACAGGTCTTCCAGGCTGACAAAGCTGAATACACTCCGGACTATACGCTGACACCGCTGGTCCTGTTTCCGCGGTGCAACGCCACCGATCCGGAAGCGGTGACTAAAATCGGGGCGGTCAACTCCAGGCTGACCAACATGAAGTGGTACGAGCGCATCGGAACCACACGCACACTTATCACATCGACAAACACAGGCTACAGCATTACGGAGTCCGGTGACAACAAGGGACAGATCACAATGAAAAAAAATGTCACCGTCCTAAAACCCGTCACGCTGGAGTTTTACGCGGAATATGCCGACACACGTACCGGACAGCTGTTTACTTTTCAGATGAGCCGTCTTGTCCGCGCGGTTGACGGTACGGATGCGATCCCCGTATTGACGATAGACAGCCCGTCCACGCTGGACTGGAACCCGGTGCGTGACATCACCGCACAGACCATCACGGCTAAACTGATGGTAGGCGACACGGACGTGACGGCTACGGGCAAATGCAGGTTCTTCTGGTACCGTCTGTTGTCTACGGGAGCGCTGGAGGCGATAACCACAGGAGCGGGTGACAACGACTGGGAGTTTGTATCACTGAACAAGAATGTATATAAGATTGACCGCAATTATATAGGTGATGACATCACGATTGTCTGCAAAGCCACCTATGCGGCTTCCGGGACTCCGGCATCAACCCCGGGCATATCGGACCCGGCAGTCTCTACGGTGATACGCCGCAGGATTCCGAAGATTGAAGCCGACTGGAAGGGCGTACCTACGGGTGTTCCGGATGGGACTTACGCCATCTTTCCCAGACCCGTCATTCGGGATACCATGGGGGTTATCCCGAATCCATCCGCCATGTTTAACTGCCACTGGTACGTCAAGAAGAGCGGAGATGCCGGATATGCCAAGGTTGCCGGCGGATACTCTCCCAGGATACCTTTCAGCAACGGCATGATGTTAAAGCTGGAGGTGGAGGACAGAGGCCCTTACGTGGCGCTGACACAAGGCGGCAAGGTGCTCACACAGGGGGGCAAGGCGGTAGTAGTAAGAAAATTTGGATAACATTAAAAACAATAGAATTATGGCATTTTACATTAAAGTAACGAAGGAGGTTGCCGATCGGTTGCATCTGACCGATATCCGCAACAGGACAGCGGATGGCAATGTATTATTGTGGCAGGCGGACGTGGCACGTTTCCCCGGCGACACGGTATTTGACAGGGCCAAGGAAGCGGGCGGCGTCTGCCTGACCCCGCAGGCGGCGAAAGAAGAGATAGACGGTACGGACCATCCCGTCGAAGTATTCACACCAGCCTCTTGGGGAGAGAGCTCCGAAGGCACGGATAGTACGGAAACAACCGGGGAAGGAGGAGCGTCATGAGTTTGGCCAGCGCGACCGGACAGGTCATATTTTCGCAAAAGGGCGGCGTATACATGCCTGCCATCCAGTGTAACCAGGGAGATCTGTATCAGGAGTATATGGGCGAAGCGTCCGCGCCGACGAACATCGCACCGGATTTCGCTTCGCTCAAGCCCGTCTTGTCCTTCATTCTCACCTCTTCGCGGGTGGCGGAAGGGCTGGTGGTTCCTTCCTCCATGAAATGGTATTTCAATGATGTCGAGATCAAGTTCTCGGGCAATGTCTCCACCAACACGTTTGGCGGTGAGACGGGACATTTCAAGTTTATCCCTTACCAGCCCGGTACGACGGATTACTACGGATTGCAGATCGTCAAGAATCTGGTCAAGGCGAGCGGAGCGGCCTCTTGTACCATCAAGGGTGAAGCCACCGTGACCGTTGGGAATACCAGCGACACCGTCCAGTTCGTCTATAGCATCCCCATCACCAAGGGAGTCGGAAACCAAAAGCATGTGACGATCATTGCCGGAGACAACAAGTATTTTACTTTACGGGATAAGGGGCAGAGCTGTATATTGAAAGCCGTTGCGCGCATGGGTAGCGACGACATCACTACCGGATTGACGTATAAATGGTACAACCAGGTCAACGGTGCGTGGAGCGTGCTGAGCGGAAAGACCACACAGACATTGACCGTCACCAACGATATGGTTGATACGACAGGTGTGTTCAAAGTGGAGGTGTACCAGGGCGGCAAGCTCATCGGTCAGGACACGCAGTCCGTAATGGATGCGTCCGATCCGTTTGATTTGATCCTGAATCCCACGCCCGAGGACGAGACCATCCGGGAAAGTGGTGACACGGTGGTCTATAAGCCCATTCTGGTCAAGCGTGGAAGTACCACCAAGTACAAGGACATGACTTTCTATTTCGTGTTCATGGACAGTGCAGGAGTAGTCCTTAACCCGTCTACTTCCGGTACAGCAGCCACTTCCGGCACGTGTACTTGGGACATGTGCCAGCAGGCAGGAGGCAACGTGGCATGGACCATCACAACCAAGGAATAAGGAGGTGATATGCCGTTGGTGACTAGAACCGGACAGGTCAGTTTTGCTCCAAAAGGTGAAAAGGGAGATAAGGGGGCGCGCATGCGTATGCGTGTATGGGGGGCGTCTGTGTCTTACCTGGAGGGCAAGCAAGGGCAGCAGTTTTACGACATTGTACTTTATGACAACCTGCTGTACCTGTGCATCCGTTCGCATACGTCGGTTTCGACGGAAACCCCCAAACAGAATGTGGCTTCGGGAAAAATAAAATACTGGGAAGTAGCACAGAGCTGGACTTTTATCGCCACCAAGCTGTTGTTGACCGAGAAGATCAAGGCGTCCATGATTGATGCGGACGGTATCAGGGCGGTCAATGTGGACATCAGCGGAAAAATCACGGCGGATAGCGGACGTATCGGTCCGTTTTCCATAGATTCCGGCATGTTGTCTTCAAAAACTCTTTATGAGGGGACGGATTCCCATGTCGGTTTCAACCTGTCTGCCGGACAGATAGAGTTTTATAACGAAAGGACATTTGCACGTGTAAGAATCGGAGGGAACACGAAATTTGTCACAATCGAAGGGATATCGTATGATGCCGGAATTGACATACAGAGTCCGAATGCCATGATCGGAATGCACATCAAAACTCCGAGCATTCCTCTATTCGTGGAGGGAGGTAACATTTTCCTTCATCCGAACAATGACAATTATGTGTCTCTTCATGGCATAGTGGGGAACTGGAGGAACATATCCGTCAGCACTTCCCTGAATAACAATGATGACAATGTGATGTTTATTAATACGGGTAATATAGAAGTGACACTTCCTCCGGATGTTCCGGGACATACCATATACTTCAAACGTATGAGCGGCGGGGTAAGACTGACAGGCGGGCGCATCCTGCCTGCCCCCGGAGGAAAAGAGATGTCCTCCATTAATCTGGATTATGCGTCCGGATTCGTTAAATGTATGGGCAATTATTGGGTTATGTTTTATTGCGGATAACAGTATGAATTTAATTAAGAATATTATGAAAGTTGATTTTACAAAATTTCCCCTGTTCACGGGGATAGACAGACAGGATATGGTGATAGCGGATATCCGTAAGGATATTGCTGACGGCATTTACAGGAACGTGCCCGGTCTTCCGGCGCACGTGCTTGCGGAGAAGATCTATCGGAACGAGCTTGTGGAGCTTGCCGATGACGAGATTCATATACTTGACCTCTACACTTCCGCTTCGGTGGGGCAGCTCGCCGACTCATGGCAGGATTATAAGAAAAACAATTTGGAAACTGGTAAATAAAAAATATTATGGAAAAGATGGAATTAAGTGAGGCGTTGAAAGCCAATGCCTCAATACTGGAAGAACTGATAGGTGTTGCAACGAGTGAAAAAGATGGATTGATGCCATCAATTCAAAGAATGACCACTTCATATCAAAAAGAGCAGCAGAAGTATTGTAAAATTGCCGAATTTGAAAATGATACAACAGGAATATCAATGCTTATTTCAGCATTTAAGAACCATGAAAATTCATCTCCGTCTGTTGTTTTATTAACAGGATATAGCGATGGTCTATCCGTTAATTCGATAAAAAGAGGAACCTATTTAACTAATGTTTATTATCAAAAAAAAGAGAACAAAACCATTGTTTATGTAAAATCATTAGCATACGTGTATATCAGTACATTGTGCATTGGCACGAATGGGGGGCTCAATCTAAGCCATGAAAACAATCTAGATTTACCATCCGGCGCAATCGAAATTCCTATATCTTGACAAGAATTTAGCAATATTTGAGAGCTGGAAGGACTTCTGCCAACAAATGGAATAAAAAGAACTGAATATTATGAAACAATACGGCTAGGAGTATCATTTAGTATAGGTGCTCCTACCAATGAATTCGTATATGTCAGCCATAATGACGGAGAAATGATGATTTATGTTGATTCTACCGGCATTGTTACGAAGATATTCTCTAGTGCTGATAAAATTATATCTATATCACTAAAGGATAATCAGATTATGATAACTGCTATAAATTATGACCTTATAGTTACGATTCGTGTACTCTCTTTTTAACATGGATTTTATCTAAACAGAGAGCTGGGAGGACTAATACCGATTGCCAATTTAGAAAGTAAAGGGCTCTTGAGAAAAGGCGTTCTTTCTCCTATATTGGCTTGCAATAAAGACTCCGTTCAAGAAGTATGTATCGTTCGCCTAGCGAGTTCATCTAGCGCCTATATCGGTATGATATTGTATGTATATTGGGGTGGCCATACAGGTCTGTTCTTTATTAATAGTAAGACTGGTAACTCCTATATCATAAGGAAAGTCAACGGTAGTATAATTTCTGAAATAGAGTTCAAACGAAAAAATGATCATCTCTTCGTTCGGAGTAAGACAAACACAGCTTCATTTCGTGTAAGTGCTTTGTTTTTGGATGCTACTGGGGTTGACCTGTCTTTATCCATGAATATAGTTGATGAGAATCTGGATGATGCTGAAGATATAGAAATACTATAATTCTTTGGTAACATGAGGAGCGGACGGGTGTGGACCGGCACCCATCCGTTTTATCTCATTAAAATATGACTTATTTTTAAGATTATGTTGTTTGTATTTGTTTCCAATCAGTCCAAGTTCCATTATTACATACTCGAATAAAAAATCTGCCCTGAAAATCTACATGAGTTTGCTTGAGGGTGACATCATTATTAGCAATCGTTTCCAAAAATCCGTAATTACTTAATGTATTGGGTTTATTATCCATTGATTGGACTTTATCAACAAACATATATCCAATCTCCTTAAATTCATTAAAATCAGTAATACTACCAGATCTCTTTCTGTACCATGTATCATTTATCCCTAATAGTCCTTCCAGCTCTGAAAAATCGTTATTTTTTTGTCAAGATATAGAGATTACTTTCAAATAAGACGGAAGTGTTTCAACTGTTTTACTATCTAGATCTATCGATTCTCTTGATTGAATAATAAATTCTGATCCATCTCCGTCTAGACCTATCAAGCCTAACCATAACTCATACATATTTGTTTCTGGATTACTGCCAAGATACAATTTAACATTGTCGTTGTTGCCAAAAAATCTAGTAACAGATATTAGTTTATTTCCTTTCCAGTCTATAGCTATTAATGATCCAAGATTGGATGCAGGAGAAGCGCCAAATATCAATGCGACATAATGATTGTACCAATATTTACTTTCAACTAATTTTGTGTATCCTTTAAAAAAACGTCTTCCCAGTCTTTTTTTATCTTCGACCGACATTAATCCGCTTTTATTGCCCGTAGCTGTACCAATCAGTTCTCCCAGAAGCATTTTTTGTGGTTTATTTTGTAAATACAGAAGATTCTTTTAACTTTAAAAACAAAAAGTTGAATATGTTAGAGAAGATCAGATACCGTTTGGTTTATAACCGACAAAACAAGTTAAACCGACAGGGGACAGCCCTTGTACAAATAGAAGCCTATCTGAATCAGAGGAAGGTATACTTTAAAACCAATGTCTATCTAAAGCCGGAATGTTGGAGTAAGGATGGTGCCCAAGTAATCAACCATCCGCAGTCGCAAGAACTTAATGCAATGCTATATGAACATATATTGGAATTACAGGCTATAGAGTTAAGCTATTGGAAGAGAGGTCTTGAATCTAACTTATCCACATTGAAGGAAGCTGTAAGGAAGGGGGTAAAACCCGTGGTTTCGTTTCTTAAGTTCGCCCAACAGGTTATAGAGAATTCTGATAGAAAACCGGGAACCAAGGATAACATGCTGGGCACGGTAGCCACTTTGAAGGAATTTCGGAACGTGATAGAGTTCACAGACATCAATTATACGTTTCTAAAGGAGTTTGACGCATTTCTTCGCAATAAGGGATTGAAGGTAAACACGGTAGGAAAACACATGAGAATACTGCGTACCTTGGTTAACGAAGCAATAAACGAAGGTTATATATTACAGGAGGCATATCCTTTCCGTAAGTTCAAGATCAAGCGGGAGAAGAAAGAACATAACTTCCTGATGCCTGTCGACTTGGAAAAGCTAGAAAGACTTGAACTGCCGGACAGGAAGAACAACAGCCGACACATACTGGACGCATTTCTCTTCTGCTGCTATTGCGGATTGAGATTCTCTGATTTTAAACAACTTACCTGTAAGAATCTCGTAACAGTTGACGGAAAGGAATGGTTGGTCCTAAACAGCGTCAAAACAGGCGTAAAACTCAATATTCCGCTATATCTGCTGTTTAACGGAAAGGCACTGGGCATAATGCGGAAGTACGACAGCATCGAACAACTGGCTGCATTAGGTTGCAATTCCGACACCAACCGAACATTGCAGAAACTGGGAAGAATGGCGCATATTGGCAAGAAGTTCACCTACCATACCAGCAGACACACTTGTGCTACTCTGTTGGTACATCAAGGCGTTCCGATAACCACCGTCCAAAAACTCTTGGGGCATACATCGGTCAAGACAACAGAGATATATTCCGAGGTGTTTGATGAAACAATCATCAAGGATCTGACAAGGGCTAACCAGAAGTATTCTAAGCGCAGGAATGTAAAACAAAATCAAATAAAATCTCAAAAATACCCGGAAAAATACCTCAGACAGTAGAAATCTATAGGAGCTATCTGTTTTATACTTGTTTTTCAGACTTCGGTCCATCTCTATTTTCATTTGTCAATAAAAATACAAAACCGTTTGATTTGCCATATTATTAATTCTCTTCATTTGTCCTGCAAGTAAAAAATATTGCATTAATGGCAATTTGGTAAGCCTTAACAGTGCTGCATATAAAGATAGTACATTGCTTCTTTCTATGGGTCCGGGGTTATAAGCATAATCATCCCCCTTACCGTTTATCAGTAAGGGGGAGTTAATATCGGTTAATTTCCCACAATTAATAAAGCACTTATCACACTCTACACACATTCCGTTGCACAATTCATTTAGCACCTCGTCTATTATTCCATTCAATCTCCTTTCGTTCCAAAATAAATAGCACCAAGTATGACAAACGAGCATCCGCAAAGGAATGCAAATATATGACTAACTATCGGGTTCATAGATATATTTTTTTTAAATTTTCAGCAAATATACGACATAAAACTGTATGCAACCAATACGTTTAACTTTTTTTTAATTATCTTTGCGATAATAGATAAAATTCATAATATGCAGTTTTCCATAGTACCAAAAATAGATGCCGAGATTATGTTTTCGGAAGATGACCTGTCCGTTTTCAGACAATCGACAGACGGTCTGTATTATATGCTCCATACCGAGAAGGTTATGGAAGTGATGCCTATGACGTTGCCTGAGGACGGAACGGAACACCCTTTCCCTTACGACACATACGACACTGGCACAAGAGAGTTTGAGAAGCTGCTTTTATCTGATGAGTGGGTTAAAATGGATGAAAAATGAGAAAAATAGGTTTTTTTAACATAGGGCGTCTTGGGCTTGTTAGAACATGGCAGGTAGAGACGAATATAAACGAAATCATAGAGAAATGGATACCAAAACACATGGTGTTTTGGTATGATATGGCTAAACCTGTGGATGTTTATATTCCCGGCGTTACGTATGCAAACCAATTCATAAATGACGGAGGAAAAATTAAATATGATAGCACTATAAACAAGTGCACTATCACCCATACACCTACGTCTGCAAACAAAAACTTTTGGCAAACTCCATGTTCCCCGTCAAGTGCTGTTTCCTCTTTTAAGATAAGAGTGACAGGACTTCCACAGGGATTTTCGATAGAAAGTGGTATTTATTCTATCAAGATAACATCTGACGGAGAATACGACATACCGGAATATAAGAATAGCGGTACGACAACACGATACCCCGGATTTTATTTGGCGGGCGATAATGTGAATGATGTGGACTGCAATATTGTGGTAGAGGAAATTCCTACAAGACAATCCGTACCTACCAACGAGATATTGAAATCCAATCCTTATCTACAGGATTTCAGTGGGAACAACAGACCATTGAAATTGAATAATTTCCTGTTCGCAGCTATGAGTGGTGTGGGAGGATATGATATATCCAGTACGTATATTATTCCAGATAGGGCTGTTGTGACGGTAACAGACAATAGAATTATACATATTACTAGCAAACTATCCACTACTAATAATATGGTAACTATAGTACCGTCAAATTCTACGCCTACTCATAAATTTAAAGTTACAGGACTACAAGATGGTAGACAGGTTAGCTTAGTTAACAGGAATGGGGGATTCTACACATTTGACAATGGAGAACATGAGGTTACTCTGTCTTATCCCGAAGGTACTGAATCACTATATAATGCTATAGGAGTTACAGGAGATGCTGGAGATATGGATGTAACAATAGAGTTTATTCCTAAGTACCCAAATGCCCTAGTAACGGATGGAGTGGATGATTACGGGCAGGTGCAGAACTTGCAACAGGGAGTTAAGATGCTGTTCTATACTTGTAATAATTTTAGGTTAGGTCAGCAACTATACGACCAAAGAAAAGTTGGGTATGATAACGTAACCTCTAGTTATTTTTCAATTTTTGCCGAATCTAACTCAATAGCTTATAATGCTAGAAACGTTGACGGAAGCACATATATTGATGGAGTATTAAATGAAACTATTATTGCGGATAATCTTCTTGAAAAGAAAGCAATTATAACAATAGTAAATGGTAGTGCTGACAGTGAAAAGACAGGTACACCGTCTTTCTTTTCGTTATATAATAATTTAGGTTATTTTGGAACACTAGCTTTCTATAACTCCATCGGTTTCGATTCCGTTCCCACCAAACAGAATGACGGATTCACCGAGCAGGATTTGATTGATTACTATATACCAAAGGCTATCGTAACGATAACGGTGGTGGACGTATCAGGCTCACCCATACAGGACGCAACGGTCACGGTGGAAGGTGTACAGTACAAAACATTGTCTGACGGTACGGTAAAAGTACGAGGTATGGTAAATAGCACGATGTCGCTGTCTGTAAAGAAAGACGGGTATATGCCGTTTTCTGACAATTCATGGAAGTTTGCCGATTCAAGGATAACGCTAGAGGTTCTTCGGAATACCGTAATCACTGAAAATGGATACAGCATATTGCTTGAAAACAATGGTTTAATACTAACAGAATAATATAATGGAAGATAATCTTAAAATTTCACAGATGCCTCCCGTTGATATCGCTACGGGAGAAGAGATGATACCATGCGTGACGGGGGACCCTAAAGAGAACAAATCCGTCACGGTGTCCAAGATAAGACAAGGCATGGTAATGGACGAAAACTATGTTCATACCGACAACAACTTTACTACCCAGTTAAAAACCAAACTTGACGGGATAGAGAAAGGCGCACAGAAGAATACCGTCATAGGCGTGAAAGGTAATGCCGAACAGTCTTACAGGACCGGGAATGTCAATATAACGAAAGACAATTTAGGTCTGTCTAATGTGGACAATACGTCCGATGCAGAAAAGCCTGTATCCACCGCACAGAAAACTGCATTGGACAAGAAGGTAGACAAGGTGGACGGTAAGGAGTTATCCACAAATGATTTCACCAATGACTACAAAACGCTTCTCGAACAGATAAAGATGCAGCAGGGTAATATGTATGGAGTGGAGATGAGAAGAGGACAGACAGACCCTGTATTTCAGACATGGATAGGAAAGGAAGAGTTCAAACAATCCCATCCTATCCTCAACTCGTTCCGTGTGGCAAAGGTAAAGGACGGTAAGGTAGTAGGATTCCTTGACCAGACCAATTTCTTCAAAATGGCTGACGGTAGCCCGTCAAATATTGTTATTGACGGAACTGATGTAACAGATGACGGAAGTGACATCATGCTTGTAAACACCAAGCCTTTCTGGATAATCAACGGAGGAACGGATGATACGTGTGAAAGAAGGCTTGTCGGTGATGCTCCATTTACATACGGTGGCGATACGGCCATAGAGATAAAGCCGTTCGGAATGAGTATCGGTTATTCCACGATAAAGGATGGGAAGCAGAGATCTATTTTTGACAACACGGTAAAAGGAACAACATCAGCAGGAAATCTAGGCGTGAACATAATGGAAGGAAATGGATGGCCTACGACAAACGTGTCACGTTTTGATTACGAGAAATACGCTAGGGCAAAGAACCCGGACATCACGAAGAACTATCCTTACGCCAATGCGTTCGCCCTTGACCTTGAAGTATGGTGCACGCTTCTGTTCATTAAGTTCAGAACAAAAGACCTACACGCACAGTCTGTTTGCGGAAAAGGAATATCATCCAACGATTCAGCCCCCGATGCGTCAAGCTGGGGGAAAATGACAGGCGTCAGATTCAAGAAGGCGGACGGTCAGACCTATGTGTATTACAATATGAACGGACAAGGATTTAAGGCGTCCGAAACAGGAACGACTTACAATTTCGCCGAACTCATAAACAACTACCATCCTTGCATGAAGATGTTTGAAGCACAGCTTGCCATGTCATACGCAAAGGAACACAATGTCGCTCCCGACACCGAGTTTGAATATGAAAGCACAAAATACAAATATTACAACTTCCAAGGTCATAACGGATTGGCTGACGGGGAGATGTCGGGTATCGTAGCCAAGTTTGTCAATGCAACTGTAACCAGCGGATGGAGTATTCCTGACAATGCGGCAGTGACAGACCGTGAAATAGAGATATGCTTCACACAGCCTATCATTCGCGGACGTATTGCCGGGTGGGGAGATATATGGATGTGGTACAGTGGGATAGATTGTGTCATGCACGATTCCACATCCATAGACATCTATCAGACCTATGACGTGAACAATCTGACTACGGACAATGTAGCCACAGAAAAAAATCCTGGGGAATCTTACGGTTTTGAGAATACGTATGATTTTATCGGTTCTATGGCTAGAGGTGAAGGATATATAACGAAGAACTTTAAGAACTCTCTTATTGGAGAGGTCAAGGGAAGCAATCTTCACACGGGGGAATGCCATTACAACTGGTTTACGGGAAATGCAGGTTCGGGTAAGATTGGAAGGCGTGGTGTTTACTTTGGTGGTCTGTCGAGCAACGGCTTTTGTTCTCTGCGGCTTGGTGCTTTGAACCCTGATCCTTCGAACGCGCTCACGCACCTCGGTGGCGGCTTTCGTTGTACAATAACCCAACCCTAATTTTTCACGAAGTGAAAAATCCCCCTCCCAAAACTTGCAAAATATATTAATAATGTTTAAGTTTGCATAATTAAAAATCTAACCAAATGCGTCAGCAAAGTTAAATAAGTCTGTCAAAGGCGGTTAGTTGAAAAAAGGCGGTCTGTAGAATGGTGGTGTTTACTTTGGTGGTAAGTCGAACAACGGCAATTGTTCTCTGCGGAATGGTAATTTGAACCATGATCCTTCGAACGCGAACACGAACATCGGTGGCAGCTAACGTGCTAAAAAAATTACTGCTATACAGAAGCCTCGTCAGGAAGATGAAAAATGTCAAGACAACCCATTGTTTGAGGATGGGAACTTATTAGTACATTTACAGTTGTAGGTATATGGAAAGTTAGTTATCTTTGGCTTAACGGACAAAGAAAAGCACGTAAGATGAAAAGATTGAATAATATTTTTGAAACGATAGGCAGTGTAGATAATATTATATCTGCTGCTGAAAAGGCAAAGAAAGGAAAGAGGAATCACAGGGGTGTGAGGGATTATGAGAAACATAAGGATGAATATCATCAGAATGTTTATCAGATGCTCAAAGACAAATCATACCATGTAAGCAAGTATGAGGTGATAGAGAAAGTGACTGATGCAGGAAAGGTAAGGGAGATACACAAACTCCCGTTTTATCCGGACAGGATTATCCAGCACAGCCTTTTGATATCCATGATGGACAGATGGACAAAAAGCCTTACACTTGATTCATATAACTGTCTGCCCAAAAGGGGTATTACAAGTAAGGTTAAAAAGCACTCCCTTGTGAGAAAGATGAAACGGACATTGCTTGAAATGGACAAAAACGGGAAAATATACGTTTTGAAAATGGATATTAAGAAGTTTTATCCGTCCGTAAGACACAGCGTTTACAAGAAGGCATATAGCAAAGACTTGAAAGACAGGGATGCGTTATGGCTTATGAATACGCTTAATTACAGCAACAAAGGTCTGGCTATTGGCAATCCTGACGCTCAGATAGGAAGCCATTTGGTATTAAGGTCTTTGGATCATGTTATAAAGGAGCAGTTCAAAGTAAAGCATTATTTCAGATTTGCCGATGATATGGTGATATTATCCCACGACAAGAAACAGTTGCATGAATGGCTGTGGAGGATAAGAAATTACCTGTGGTATGAAAAGAAACTAGAGATGAAGAAAAATTACAGGATATTCCCCGTTTCAGAAGGAATAGATTTCGGTGGATTCGTCTTTACTCCTGGTCATACCAAAATAAGAAAGAGAATAAAGAAAAACTTTGCGTCAAAACGTAATAACCCAAAATCAATTACGAGTTATATGGGTATGTTGATGCACTGTGATTCTAAAAACTTAATTAATAAAGTTTTAGTTAATAATAATAGCCACATGACAAAGATTAGTGACTTAAATATAAGAGTGTCAAGAAAGTTTGACGGAAAGGATATAAAGATAGACAAACTTGTCGATGAGCATATAGACATTCTTGATTTTGATGTAAGACCATCTACAAAGAAGGACAATAGTACATGGGTAAGAATGCAGATACTGTTCAAAGGAGAAAAATGCTTTGTGAAAGGCGGATACGAAACATTAGGAGCATTCCTTTCCCAAGTAGACAAAAGCCTTTTACCATTGGAAGATGTTGTCATAAAATTCAATAGGGGTTATTATTTTGATGGAACATTAGATATTTAAACTATGGAAAGAGGTTTGATTTTTGACGAGAAGCCTGCCTTTATCTTTGATTTAGGCACTGGATATAGCAATGTTCATTTAAACATTGAACAAGTTGACGAACCCGAAACGGACGATATGGGAAATATTGTACAGGAAAAGTTCGTCAAAAAGTGGAAAGCCGATGTACAGCGTGTAAAGAACCCTGTATCATACGACAAAACGGTAGATGCCGCCATAAAGGATGAATTTCCCAACGGTGAGGAAGAAGCGGCTCTCAGAAAAGGTATTTTAAACAAACTTGACCCGGATTATGTAAAGCTGAACGAGTTTGCCGAAAGTGTGAAACAATCTTACTTGAAAGGATATGGAAAACAATGATAAACAACAGATAGGTGGGTATTTCTCCACCAAAAACGCTTCAAAGGATGAAGCGTTAAAAGGTATCGTAGCTGCAAGAATATCAGCATCGGAAGATGTAACCGACAAGGAATACACAGCATTGTCAAACCTTATAAGAGTAGCGACATCGGATGGATGCCGTATCTCATTGGTACAGGAAACGAAAAGCAGATCAAGCAGAATATCACCAACAGGAATGCTTCTCCCGGCAGGAACGGTGGAATATTTTTCAGTCACACCAGGAAGCAAGGTGAGTGTTACGGGAACAGCAAACATATCATCTATCGAGTAAGTCATGGGCATGAATTATAACACTATATTAGCTTCCTTACTTGACGGAATATCTCTAGCATTGAAAAGCGGAAACTCGAATGTTGATGCGGAACAGTTCAACTTCCTTACTGACGCAATAAACAAATCAACTATCATACCGTCTTATTTTGATAGAGAAAATGCCATAAAATATCTCGATGTAAGCGATACAGAATTTGCAAGGCTTACATACAAAGGCACTAAGTTTCATCCCGTACAACCGTTATTATCTCCCGTGAGAGTACAAGGAATGACAAAACCCGTTTATTTGAAAGAAACATTGGATGCTCTTAAAACAACGGGCTTATACGTCCAAAGAAGTCAAGGGGTAAATACAAGACTAAAAACTAGACAACCTCATACGCATACATTGTAACACAATCATCTTTATTCTCCATATTAACCGCTTGGAAAATGTTTTCTTCATTATCCAAAGCGGTTATTTTATATGTTCCGTTCGTCAGATCAACAGTGTCACCTAATTTTATATAAGCGTACTTGTTTCCACTAGGTATTAAATACGTAATCTTTATTGGATTATTATTCCATTTTTTTAATTCTTTCATCTTCAATTCCTCTATTTTAAAATTATTGCGCTAATATACGAATAGGAAAAACAACACACAAGCAAATAACTTATTTTAACAAGTTTAAACTATCTGAAACGCAATAGGTTATACTGCGAAATTTTTATTTTTGTTTAGGCAATCCATGTTGTAAATTTACACTCGTAAAGATGAGTGCACAGTCTTTACGGGAGTTATAATACACACACATTAAATTACAATATTATGGGTTCAGACAAAATTTTTATGTTCGACAATCCTGCCGCTGGAGAAAGCGCAGGTATTATGTCAATGATTCCTGCACTGTTGCAGAATAAAGGATTAGACCCCAATCTTGTAGCAGCCTTGATGAATGGAAACAAAAATCAAGACGCTTGGGGTGGTGCTGGTTGTTATTGGATCTGGATTATCCTGCTCTTCTTCCTGTGGGGTGGTAACGGATTCGGTAACGGGTTTGGCAATGGAGCAAACGGAATCCCTGCTCAATTGAACAATGAAGCAGGACGTGAATTGTTGATGAACGCTATTCAAGGAAACGGAACAGCTATCAATCAGTTGGCTAGTTATTTGAACTGCTCTACTCAACAGTTGCAGAATGCTATCTGCCAAATTCAAGGACAGATTCAGCAAGTTGGTAATCAGGTAGGTCTTTCTTCTCAACAGATCATCAACTCAATTCAGTCCAATAGTGCAGCTATCGGTTCTCAGCTTGCTTCTTGCTGCTGCGATATCCGTACAGCTATTGAACGTCAGGGATGTGATAGCCGTTTGGCTACGGTAGAGCAGACCAATACTTTGACAAGCAACACAAACACTCAGTTTAACATCTTGTCAAGTAAGATTGACGCTCAAACTCAAATCATCCAAAGCGGATTCTGCGAGTTGGAAAAGAGAGAAATGCAACGTGAAATTCAGCAGTTACGCCAGGAAAACAGCAATTTGGCTCTGGCTGCTTCTCAACAGGCCCAGACTGCAAATATAGTTGGGCAACTTAAGGCTCCGTGCCCGGTTCCATCCTATATAGTGCCTAATCCAAATTGCGGTTGTGGATATGGTTATCCGTTCATGGCTGGTTTTGGCGCAGGTTACGCTGCTGGTGACAACTGTGGTTGCAATTGCTAAAGTGTAGTTAAGAGTTCTTTGACTTATTGAATTGGGCTTCGTAATCGGATAAAAACATCCATTGGAATTTTTTATGATTTTTAAGTTTTCCTCTACAACAAGCACTAACAGATCCTTGTGTATATCCATTTCGTTTTGTTTCCATTGTGGAAGGATATTTGGCAATAACAAGTCCATCTTTTAGTTGAACAACAGGTTTACTTTTATTAGTATTTAATTTCCCCTTTTTAGATGCAGAAAGTCTTTCCCTTGTAATAGGGTTATTCATATTAATGATGTTATCACACCATCGCAAATTGGATACATTGTTATTTAATGGATTCGCATCTATATGGTCTATTGAAGGATAATTATTTGGATTAGGAATAAAGGCAGTGGCTACAAGACGATGAGCTGTTATAGCCTTTCTTTCTCTATGGTTTTTATATAAGTGATATTCAAACCTTTTATAATTTTGACTGTCATTGATTATATTAGGTTTCTTAATAGAAAAAGGAACGATTCTAAATGATTTCCCATTTGAAACTTTTCTCTCTAGTGAAATCACTCTTCCAAATGAAGAAACCATATATAATCCTTCATATCCGATTACGTCCTTCCAAATTTCTCCTTCCAAGGAGATGCTCTTAATAAATTCTTCGTTTGTCATTGCTAACTAGTTTTAGTGATGCTAACATAGAAAAAAGAGGGAAGGGCGTTAGCGAACCCTTTTCAATAGGCTGATCACTCCTATCTATCCCGATGCAAAAATACTAAAATTATAAAGAAAGGGAAAAGTTATGAGTTATTTTTTTAATCCTTATATGATGGGATATAATGCTAACCGTTTCAGAGGGGTACATAGACTTGACTTTGGAGGGATACCGTTTGTTCGGACATCTTCTGTAACAACAGACACGACAAATTCAGAGGTTATCTATGGTATTAGCCCGTGTCTGTTCAGACGATTGCCAAATCAAGGTATTTTGCTTTTAAGCGTAAATCATGTTCCTGCTGCCGGATCTGACGGGTATCTTGTTTCTGTGGCTACCACACTGACAAATACCACCTCAACATCCACAAGCAAGGTTCCTTTGGTAAACGGTTCGGGAGATCAGATTCCGTCTAGTGAAATTTCACAAGGAAATAAATACTTTGTCTATTACGACAAATGTAATGGGATATTTCAAGTAGTTAATCATATCGTTGCACCTGCTACTGCCGCACAGGCTAGAAGCACTGTAAAATGATATTAAAAAGTTAGAATAAGTATGTTTCAATCAATACGACAAGGACAGCAGTTTTTCATATTGCATAAAGGGGAAAACCCAAGATGCGATGTGGGTACTGTGGTAAGTGTTTCAAATCCTGTTCCTAAATATCAGAACGGATATACAGCATATCCTCTTCCGCAAAATGAAATGGTTGTGGATGTGAAAGTTAAGGTTGGAGATGATACTCTTGATTTTCAAAAGTTGCCAGCCAATCTTAGTATAGCAGACTTTTCCCAAGTAGGCGGAAATGTGGTTGTATCGGAAAGCAAGGATGCCATCAATGCAGAGATAGAAGCAATGAAAATAAGTAGTGTAAGGGTTGTGGAATCTGTGGAATACCATCAGAAAGTAATCAAAAGCTGCGATGAGATGCTTACAGCATTGAATCCTGCATTTGCCGAAAAGGCACAGCAGGACAAGGAAATGAAGGAACTTAAAGGTGAATTGTCACAGATAAAGGATATACTTGCACAACTTGCTGCTTCTGGTATCAAATTGCCTGACGTGCAACATGTAAACAATAATAATAACAACAACAATAAAAAATAAATACTATGGGTTGGAAAGTATATGGAATGGGCCGTAGCTTTGAAGGTGAAGATATGGACCGGGAATTAGAAAAAGCGTATAAAGAAGGTTATCGTGACGCTATGGAAGAAATGGAAGATCGCTATGGTGAACGTGGCGGACGTGGCGGACGAAGTGGAGGCGGTTATGGCGAAAGAATGTGGGATGATGATGATGAGTACGGAGAAAGACGCGGAGTCAAAGGTACTGGTCCTTACGCCAGACGTAGACGCTAATTAAATTGGTTTAAGCCCGTAGTGGTTTGCTACGGGCTATCTTTTTAAAAACAAAAGCTATGGAAAGAACGAGATTAGATGTATATGAGAAACTTCCTTCGGGAATGGAAAAATATCTTGCGGAACACGGATGGAACTTCTCTAAGAAATTATGTGAATATGCCGTTTCCAAAATGAAAGACAGGAACGGAAACAAAATACACCCGTATGACAAGGATCAAGTGGAAACATTAATGAAGCAATTCAATGTTGAGTTGAAGAATGATGTGGAATACAACAAGGTTTATGTATTGAATATGGTACGTGCCGACTATATGGGTTCATCCATAGTCAATGAGCAATATGCCTGTATGTTTGTAAAAGACTATCTTGACGATGTTGACGGAAGCCCTACCCGTGCTCTTGACGAGTATTACGCAAAGTGTATAGCCTGTGGAACACCTTTCTCTTGGGAGGATTATATCTGATTGCTATGGTACGACAAAGACTATACATTGAGGAATATGATTGGACGGTTGATGTATTCTATTCTGTGGATAAATACTCTTATTTAAGAGCGATATACAGACTTGAATATATTGGCTGTCCTTTTCATTTGCTGAACAGGATAACGGATAAGATAAAGACTGAAAAATACAATTACGGTGTAACGTATTCTAACAATAAGTGCACTGTAATCATTATCAGCCACAGTACGTCTGATGAAGAATTTATGAATACACTAGAGCATGAAAAACAACACATGATTGGTCATATAATTGATCATTATGGCATAAAGCCGTCATCAGAAGAAGCCGGATACCTTGCAGGATATGTAGGTGCTTTATTTACAAAACCTATAAAAGACGAGATTTGCGATTGTTGTAAGAAAAAACTAAAATAAATCATTATGAAAAAGATATTTATGGCTATGATTAGCGGAAAAAGCAAGGAAGAAGTGTATGATATGCTTACTGATTCAGAAAAAGAAATACTGTTTGGTATTGCGCAAAATATGGGTATGTCACGAGTGGAAAGAAGAAAAATGAAAAGGAAGTATGAAAAGAAAAGATAGGAATTTTACTCCCTATCTGTATGGTCTTACTAGTTTATTCCAATAATGAAAGCATCTATTATTATACATATTTTTATTCTTTAGTAAATACAGGTGAAAATTCTTGAATATACCCAGTAAGTTCGTCTACATGTTTCCTTAGCTTGATATTAATCAACTTTAATAGATATATCTCCCTATATGCTTCCGCTAAGCTAATGGTTAATTCTTCCTTATCCATATCTCAATCTCCTTTCTGTTTAATCCGTTCTAGTACATCCCTGTTCGCTTCGAGTATTTCATCAAAAGACGGGATGGGCATATAAGCGACAACTATTCCATGAAAAGAAATTGTATCATACACACGCTCTTCTGTCTCCCATTTCCCTTTTTTATACAATCCAGCAAAGTAACCTCTATGAATACCCCTCCATTCCAGAATAAATACAACACGCTTCCCCTCTTCCGGCAACCGTTCCTTCACACTTATCCAAGGTGATTGCTTTGACTGCCACTCTGCTCCGGCAATAAAAGTTCTTTCCGTAACATCGAGTACTGCATCACGAGAACCTGCATCATAATTGTCCTCTTCAGAATTCACTTCAAAATCCGTTGATTCTAATATTTTCTGAAGATAGACACTTGCCGCTTCTTCTACTGTCTGTTTCATTGTATTTCATCTTAATTTTTCTTCAACTTTAACTATCCGTTTTTCAATACACCAACACAGCATATCATAAACTGCATCAATAAGTTCTTCACCTTCTGTGATATTTATGAAAGACCTAGTGTAAGGATTCATATATAAGCATGTATAGCTATCTGCAAGTTTTTGGATGGTCAGCACTTCATCGCCAATAAAACAAGGTAATTTATTGATAATATCCTGCAAGGTGTAGGTTCCATGATAATAGTCGTAATTCGTATCAGCATCCATAGAGGTTACAACCATGTTGTCTGAATATGATTCATTCCACTCTAAACACATGTTTCCATCACTTGTATCCAGCCCAATCTCCTTCAAGTGCTTCATCTGCTCGATTGATAATACCTGTCCCATTTCTTATCCTCCTCTGTTCTGAATTTTTTTATGGTCATTCTTTTATTAAAAATAGCCATAACGATTAGCGCAAAAGCAACTTTTAATAATTGCCTTTTCCCAATTATTACAATATTACTACGATTAAGTCCATCATCGGTCATGATACTGTACCAATTTTTATAAGGTGGCATCACCTTATAAATATATATCTTACGAATCATCTTTTTAATCTTGTTTAATTTCACGATTTTCTTTTAATTCTTCTTCACTTATATGTGTATTGTGGTTGCCAAGATTAGAAATAGTATTTGTACTATTAGGTCCACAATATAAACACATTTGGGTAAAAGGGGAATATACCCTCCCGCACTTGGGGCAAATCCATCCTTGTTGCCCGAATAATCCACTATTAAAATTTACTTCATTCATTTTAATATCTGCTCAATAAATTGTAAAACATTCGTTTCTTCTCAACGTATTTTAGTCTATTCCTACGAAGTTTCCTTTTGTTATTGGATACAATCATTTGGCAACCTGCAACGCCAACGTAGATGCAATTTGAATGATGTCTATTAGCTTGTTTGAAAGCCCACCGAATCACATCACGACAATATCTGTAACTATCATTTTGAACACCTTCATAGCCTTTTCTCATTATGAAATGTCCAATTTCGTTAGCTTCTTCTTCTGAATAGCAAATGGTAAATATATTATTCATATTTATCTTGTTTTGTTCCTTATTGATCAATTACTTTTTTCAATTTATTAAAAGCCTTCTCTTTATCAAATCTAATCCCATCTTTGAACTCCAATATCAACTCCCAAAGCTGGCTTTTGTAAACATCACCTGCTTTATAGTCAGTCTTATAATGGCATTTATGTGTAGTGGTTATTTCCTTAAATATATTCGTTGCATTAAGATATGCGGCTCCCCATTCTGTAAGCTCTACACTAACGGTATCATTCAAATCTATTTCTATCATAAATATTCCTTTCTCATTAGTGTTACGTTAATCCTCAATGGAATACAATGCCTGCATACACTCAAAGGGGAAAGATGAATTTAAAGCATCATATATTTCTTCCGGTATATCATCTTCGCTTTCAAAATTACCTTCAACACTTTCAGATCCAAATGCTGTTGCAACATGCTTCTCTTTATACTCCTTACCATTAATGGTTACGGTTGTTTCCCATCCGTTAGAGGTTACTTCGATTACTATCTTATTCATTACTAATATGTTTTGATAATTATCCATTAAACTTAAACTCATCCATATATCCCATCTCTTTCAAGCGGATATTAAACTCTTCAACCGAATCATTATTAGGAATGAATTGTTCAAGAACATCGTTAAAAGGGTGAAGATAGTTTTTTAAAATATCATTAGCCTCTTCTTCTCCACGTTTCTTTCCTAATCGGTCTTTGCATAATTCTATGTAATCATCTTTTGTCATATTGTAGTGCGTGACTGTATCAACAATTGTACTAAACCTACAATATAAGCCGTTTGGCTGTTGGGCTATAAATGATCCCATAATTACCTCCTTCTAATCTGTTTTGAATTATTTTTTTATAACTACCGCCATTGTACTAATAGATGTGCCACTCTCTTTAAACTCGCCTGCGCTGATTTCAAACACTTCTCCATGTACTTTTTCCAACCATTCCCGGAACTCAACACATTTCTTTTCAGACGCGAATTTCCAATGCTGACTAGTTATAGCTGCAAGAATTCCACCTTCTTCCAAGCGTTCATACATAAGTCTTACATGGTCTATGTCTTGATTGCCGGAGAATGGAGGATTAGCAATAATCTTAGTGTAATGCCCTACACTGTCTTTCGTAAAATCTTCATCAAGCAATATTACGTTATCAAGTGTATGAAGGAACTCCCTGTTTTCTGGCATCAGTTCATAACATTCAACTGTTACTGACGGGCACGACCGATGAATCGCTTTTATCAGAGCACCACGTCCTTTAGACAGATTTTTTATACTTCTGGCCTTGGAACGTTTTGAATGATAAACCATTTTACGACCCTTGTTGCGAGAAACACAACCTTTTAAAAATCGTCCGGTGATAAAGTCTCTCTCAAATCGCTCAGGCGGTATATATAATTCACTCATTTCTTCTCTGGTTATTGGTTAAATACTAATCTCTTTAAATTCGTATGGAGTAATCTTTCCTTTTTCTTTCACAGAAGAAAAGAATGAATCTGCTGGGCAAACACATTCGGGCATTTCACTCGTATTACAATCGTCGGGAACGGTTGCCAAGATGCATAAACCATCTGCTGGCAGATGCTCACAACTGACTTTATCATCCCAACCAATGTACTTTTGTGCTTCCTTTGCGATATCTTCACATCTATACCTATAATTTATGTAGGCATCATCCGCAGCTTTCAGTAACTTAGATATATTCATTTTCTGTTCCGTTTTTAACCATTTCCCTGATGTCAGGTAAATGATAATTATTATCAATTAAATTCTAATTGCTCTATCAGTCAACTGTTAATCAACTTCCACTAACTCACCGTTTTCCAGTCTATACCATGTGTCGGCCTTTACAATCTCTCCATCAACTACTACAGCCTTCCAATCGACAATATCATACGTATCTTCCACTTCTTCAGCTATGACCAAAATTGCACCTATTCCGCCTTTTACCCGAACATTGTTGCCTCTTGCCACTGACAGACCATTTGATCCGGTTGAAGCCTCTCCTCTTGCCGTGGCAGCACCACTATCACCAGCCGTGGCAGCACCATAATCACCAGCCGTGGCAGCACCACTATCACCAGCCGTGGCAGGTTTTCCCGGTTCCGCATTACACTCGTTAGTACACCGTTCCTTGACAAAAGATACAGCTGCTTTCACAAGCCCCCTTATATCAAGCTCAGCGCCTATTCTAATTTTTGAAGAACAAACCTTGTCACTTTCTGAACCGTCTATTTTACCGCTCTGTTCAACCTCACAAAACCTTGACCCGGCTGGCGCATAGTAACCAAAAACATCCAGAGGGTAAGGACATGCATGAAAACCTTTCTCACATGCCTTTATGTCGCCTGTTTCTTCATACTCCTTACCTACCTCATACTTAAACCCTCTACAAGATAAATCTTTATCAAATGCTTTATAAGCCTTTATTTTCTGTTCCATGATAGTTTTGAATTATATTTGAATTAATAAATTGGCACATCGTATCCCTTTTCAATCAAAAACTTTATTGCGTTTAACCCAAGACGTTCTCCATGCCATTTTTCTGTTGACCACTCTCTATGATAGTGGTAGGACAAATCCTCGGTATTCAAAAAGAAAGTAAATTCGCCACTATCTAGATTATCCTCTTTCCGTGTAGATTTGTATGAACAACATACTGAATATCTAAACATGGTATTATCATACTCAGTCAAAGTTGGATAATTCCAATAGTCAAGACAAGCGCAGCATCCTTGAATTACTGCAACCTGCAAAATATCCTCTTCTGATATTTGCATTAAAGGCTTATCGCCAATCACTATTTGCTTCATTTTTATTCGGTTTTTAATTAGATGCAATTAGTTCGATATGTATATTCATCAATCATATCATCCCCAATAATCTCAGGTAGCTCAAAGAATCTTGTAGCTGGGCAAACATGGCCTTCAATCTCTATACAAAGACCATCACCAGGCATATAGGCACAACTTACGTCATCATTCCAGTTTATATGCTTTTGGGCTGCTTTAGCCACTTTATCGCAAGCTGATAAGTATTCAGCGTATTTGCTGTTTGCTCTTTTTATTTTATTGAATAGTATATCATTCATTTAAAATTAGTTTTACGTTAATTGATTCGTACAGGTATTAATGTACATGTATTCACACACATTTTAGAACGTTAATCCGTTCAGGGCGATACCAACGCCCACTATCGGCTATCATAAATGAATCACCGAATACTTTTCTACCTATATTAAGCGCACCGTTGACATCGGCATTGATAACCTTTCCAACTGCCGACTTGAACAGCCCTCGCTTGATACGCTTGCCGAGATAGCTATCATGCTTGCATATATCCTCCATAGATAGAGCATCACATTTGC